>Ga0070729_10000661_pt1 | contig 66819 bp, 54 predicted proteins | sample tdDd472_FD_66725 | JGI IMG/M metagenome (GOLD analysis project Ga0070729, IMG submission 66725) | Marine sediment microbial communities from the Atlantic coast under amendment with organic carbon and nitrate - tdDd47.2 | ecosystem: Environmental > Aquatic > Marine > Coastal > Sediment | place... | reverse complement strand
CGCAGATAGGTGTCGGTAACAGGCGTGTCGCCATAGCCGGACAGCGAGATCGTGTAGGTCTGGCCGGCAACCAGATTGACCGCGATCCAGTCGCTGTCGCCCGCAGCCTCCAGGTCGCCGGCATAGGTTCCACCTACAGAAACCGTCGCATCCGTGCTGCTCGTTGCCAGCAGATCGGCCGAGACGATATCGGTGACGACGCCGGCCGCGGCAGCAGGTTCCGAGCCGCTGGAACCGTCATTGAAAATGCAATCACTTGAGAAGGTTTTTAGAGTCGCACAGTTTTGGCACACAGCTGTCTCTTCCTGGAACATGATGCTGTGTCGAAACGTAACGCATGACCGGAAAAACGGCCTTAACCGGGCAGGCGTGATTTGAATGCGGTGCGAAAGGATTTGCTAACGGATATTCCTACCCAATATGGCCTGACGACGGTATTATTCGCCGAGTTCGCCTCCATTTCCGCTCCAGGTGCGACTCAAGGGCCATAACCAATGTGATCGCCGGTAATTTGGCGGTAAAGACGAACGGGACCGAACAAGTACAACCGATAGCCTGCATATGGCTTTTCGGCCGGACGTTGCAGCGGATCAACGAAACGGAGACTGAAAATACATGACAGGGCAGGGCATTTTAGCATGCTTCAAGGCGGACCGGCATTCGATCAGAACCTTCAATAACAAGCAGATACCGCGACACCCCCGTCATTGAGCGCTTACGTCGCCGATATCCGAGGCGCCTGATAGCGACATCGAAACCGTGCCAGCCGCGAATTTAGGCAGGGCCTTTGGCCACGTCACCAATTCTATCATGGCGCCGACTTTTGGGCATAACAAGACAGCCAGCGTGCGGAAGATCGTCCATTTTCCGTTAAGTTGAGTCTGACACAATTGAACCAATCAAGGACAATTGCTTTCTCGAGAGCACCCCCACTGAGTTTGAATGCGATCGTCCAAACGATTGAACCGAATTCCTGTTCTGGGAGTATATTCAACTGTCCTGCGTCGGAATAACAATTAACGATACGGCATGAAACTGCGAGTTGAACGTGAAACAAAAAGTAATACCGAACACCTTTATAATCGGCGCGCAAAAATCAGGGACATCTTTTTTGGCAGCCATGCTGTCACAGCATAAAGATGTATGTGTTTCGGAGCCGAAAGAGCCACATTTCTTCTCAATAGAATTCGAAAAGGGTTGGGATTTTTACAACAGTTATTTCTCAAATCCTGACGCGAAGATTATTCTCGATGCCTCGACGACCTATTCATTTCTAAAGCATCGAGACCGCAGGGGCGATATTCACGCGCCAGGCCTGAACGCGCCCGTTCCAAAAAGAATATATGATACAAATCCCGAATCGAAATTTATATATATATTACGCGATCCTGTAGAGCGGCTGAAATCTGCCTATCTGCACAAGATGCGAAAGCACAGATTAGATGGAAAAGAAATTTCGCTGATCAAATGTATAGAGGAAGATCCCATGCTCGTCCTTGCGAGCAGATATACGGATCAAATCGATATGTACACGGATTATTTTGAATTCAGAAAATTCAAATTTTTGTCATTCAAGGATCTAATTGCAAATCCAACAGGCACTCTTGAAGAGGTCTGCAGTTTTATTGATATCGAAATGCAGGAAATATCTCTGGAGAAGGCCAAAAAATTTAAGAACGAGGCGGCGCAAAAAACTGAAATCATGAAGAAGATAGATATGTTTGCTTATCGCAATCCAGCTATCAAGAATTTTATTAAAAGCAGACTTTCAAGCGAATCCGTTGCAACTATCAGAAGAAAATTTGGAACGAGGCCCGTATCGGTCAAATTTTATGATGAAGAGGCCGTTGCAGAATTATTCCTGGAAGAGAAGGCGCGCATACAGGAAATGACGGGACTTGAATTGTGAGTCAAGAAATTAGAAATTAGAGGGAAAATTGTCAAAACAATATATCCCTCAGCTCGATGGTGTCCGAGCAATAAGTATACTGCTTATTCTCGCGACACATCTATTGCCGCTTGAGCCAAAAAGCCTCCAGATAAACGCAATGACGGGCCCAATGGGTATGAGCCTGTTTTTTTGTCTTTCCGGCTTCCTGATAACGCGCTTCCTTTACGAGAGTCAAAATTTATCAGTCTTTTTCGCCAGGAGAATCGCGCGTATTTTTCCCTTGGTAATACTATATGCATTTATCGTCGCCGGCGTGGTGTTTCACAGGTGGGACTCATTCATCGGTATTATTCTGTTCTATGCCAACTATTCTGATGACCTGCTATTCAAGGGCGTATCGCATTTGTGGTCGATCTGTGTGGAATTCCATTTTTATATAGGTGCAGGTATAGTTGTAGCACTTTTCGGGAGAAAAGGCTTCTGGTTTATACCTGTTCTCGCAGTGCTTGTTCTGATCATGCGTATTGATAATCAAGCATATGTAAATATCAGAACGCATTTGCGCGTAGATGAGATATTGTCTGGAAGCATGCTCGCGATTATCTGGTTGAACCGGGAAGCGAAGCTATCCATATGGCTGGAGAAAATATCTGTTTGGGGTATATGGATTTTTATTCCGCTATGGATGCTGTCTTGCCATTCTTACGGGGGTGCTCTTAACTATGCTCGTCCCTATCTGGCCATGATAATTGTTTGCGCCGCAATATATTCCAGAAATAAAAATATAAATTACGTATTATGTCATCCGATATTAAGTTATATTGCAAGAATATCATATTCGCTCTATGTATGGCATCCTTTATTTGCATTGGGCTGGTTCAGTGAAGGGGGGCGGTGGCTGCTATATTTACTAAAAAGACCAATCACATTTTTGCTGACTTTCGGTTGTGCGCATATCTCTACAAATTATTATGAAAGCATATTTATAAATATTGCAAAGAGCGTTGGCTTCGGAAAGAGCGCAAAAAAAGAACCTATTTGAGTGGCGCTTTATATCTTGTTGAAGCAGCCCATCGGTACAGCGCGCGATATGATCGTGACGTAGTTCTCGCTTTCATTCTGACCAGCCGTGGCATTCAAGCGATAGTCCCAACGACTGTTTTAGAAAGTCCTCACGTCTACGATGCATATTCTCATGGGTATGTTCCGATACCTTGCGCAGCGCCGCGCTGCCCATATCGCGGAGGACCGTAGCCGAGTTGGCATATTCCGCCAATCGGTTCGCCAGAGAAACTTCATCGCCGGCCTTGAAGAAGGAGCCTGTTTTTCCAGGGTCGATTAAGTCACGCGTGCCGCCGGTCTCGCTTGAAATGCATGCCAAGCCTTGGCTGTATGCATCGAAAATAATACGGGGTTGTTCGTCCTGTAGATTGGCGACGATAATTGCGTCGTAACCTCTCAGAAATGCGAAGAATTCGGGGCCATAGGGCAGGGGCTCGTGAAAGCAGGTCAGATCGTCTGGATAGTTCGCCGCAAACTGGCGGCAACGATCCGCTAAGGGGCCATGACCAATGATGTCTACCTTTGGAATTGGAATCTCGTTTTCGACATGTCGCTTTTCCAGCAGATGGATCGCGTCCAATACGGTCTGGGTGCCTTTGTCCTGGTTCAACCGTGCCGGAAATAGAAATCGGGTCCGATCTCTTCCGTCCTGCTTCCAGGCATCATTTTCCTCGGCAGATATCATGTTCGACTGATCGACCCATACTGCAGGTGAAATGAAGCATGTTAGATCTGTGCAGTCGAAAATCTCCGCAAAGGATTTGCTCGTCAGTATTCGCGCGTCCGCAGAGCGAACGCATCGCTTCAAGAAAAACGTATGTACATGATGAGAAAGAAAGCGCCTTAAGGAAAATTGGCCGCGTGCGGGCATTCTGAACGGCGACGACTCAATTACAATTATCCATTTAAAGCGCAAAAAAATTCTAATCAGGAGAATGTAATAGGACACTGGGAAAGCCCAACCTGCACCTCCGGAGTGTGCGATGTGTGTCTTCGCAAGAGCACTCCGCACCTTCAGCGCATTCGGCACTAGGTTTCTAACGACTGAGATCCAACCGTGATCCCGGCGGAGCGCTATTACATTCCTGTCTGACAGGTTCTTTATTCGCGACCAGGATTCGTCATGCTTCTCAACTTGCTCCACAGGGCAGCATATCTTGAAGTTCTTGATGTATCGGAAATGTAAAGTGAGATCTTTCTCCCACAGCGGGTCAGTCGCATAGTGACCGAAATTATCTCTGTAAAGCGGAATTCGCCCAAAGAGTGTATAGGGTTCTATTATCAAAATAGATCGCTCATTTTATTATTTGAGTCTTTTCTTGTCACGCCAACCCAAATGCGTAAATGACCAAGCGTTCAGGCCAGAAGTTCAATTTGGCCCTCAGCGTTGACGACGATGAAGATAGATGTACTGTCGTTCGGAAACGACCGTGATTGCTGAAGCAAACGAGCCGGCCAAATCAAGCTCCAGGTAAAAAGCTGGGCAATGTACCAATCACGCTGTGCAACCCATCCTGCAATCGGGCTTCGGCCTCCGCGACTTTCTCACCTGTCCCGATAGGCGTGATTAATCGGACCAATGCCCCGTCGCTGCGACCCGAAACCACCTTCGAACGGGTGAGAGTGAACTTGGCATAAAAGGATGATGCGGTTCTGACACCTTGCTGATCGTACCAGTAGTATACGAGCATTTGGTTCACGCCTTTTTGTATCAGGGCACGATTGAGCGTGAACGAATTTGAGGCGCCGATATCGACCGGTGCGTCGATCTGTTCAAGCGCCGAAATCTCCCATCCCCCGGCCGGCAGGCAATCCTTGGGAGAATGTGTTCCCCCGTCCATCTGGTCCCTGTACCAGGCGATAAATAATTCCACCGGGGCCGGTACGCCCGGCTGTATCAGAGATGTCTGGATATAGTCATCCGCTCCGAGGACTTTCTCGATATCCGGCGTCAGTTTTCGTTGCGGCCCCACCTGCCAGTCGCCGACCTCGGGGGGAAAAAGTGCGAAAGGTTCACGATCGGCGGAAACGAAACTGCGCGACGGCATGAAGTGCGCTGCCGTGGCAACCGCACCGAACAACACAGCTGCGCCGATAAGTGCGCGCGAGGGCTGAATTAGTCCAATTCGCTTCGCCTGAGGGAACAACCCGTCGAAATCGAGATCCAGCGCCGCGAAAAGGCCCATCTTGTTCGGATGCAAAAACAACAAGAGTTTCGCAAGCAGGAAGAGGATCACCACGCAGGTTATGAAAATGACCCAGCCTTCGAGGAAATGCGACAAGCCCTCGACGTGAGCAAGGCCGTAATTGTCGACGACAACGCCTATGATGGCGATGCGCACAGAGTTCATCAGTACGGTTATCGGCGCCGCGGAAACGAGGAGGACGGCTTTGTGCCAGATCGGGCCTCGATAAAGCACCGCAAAAATGTACGAAAAGCTCAGGATCGGGAAGAGATAGCGAAGACCAGAGCAGGCTTCCGCCACGTGCAGCTTATAGACGCCTAGGTCGATGATGTTGCCGTCCTGGTAGACTGAAACGCCGAGCAACTGCAGAAAATAAACGCCCAGTTCCGACGAGACGCCTTGCAGATAGGTCGAGAGACCGTAGTAAAGGACACCCGGAAGCGGCAGCATGTAAACTAGGTGCAGTACGCTTGGCCAGAATTGCCATCCTTGCCGCCAGCCGAAGGAGATCAGGATCATCCCGCCGACCCAGATGATCATCGCATAGGCAACGAAGTCCGAAATCTGGATTATTCGCCCAAAACCGCCAAGCAGGAGGGCGAATATCAACAACGCCACTCCCGGCCAGCGATCGATGACAGGACTGTGTTTGACAGGTACGTCCTTCAGATGCCGCAAGAACAGGAAGGCCGACAAAACAGGAATAAGCGGGCCGTGGCTGTATTCGGGCATTGACCATGCGGTGAGCAGGGAGTCGATTCCCGGCGCGAAATAAAAGGCCGCGCCGAGTACGGCGATGATGAACCACGCGACGCCCCATTTTTGGAATGTTAGCGTGCCGTTTTCCGGCCGGTCGATCTGACTTACATACGCCACTCTAGGGGTTTCCCTTGCTTGCAGGCGTTGCGCCCGCGGAGTCATTCGGTATTGCCCGGCTATGCCGGCTTGGATCTGCTTTCGATCCGGTATCTCAAGGCGGATGCCGCCAGACCGGGAAGGATCAACGCGCAGTCCCGATACCGCTTCGCAAGTCTTCTCCGGTCTTTCATGAGGCGCCAGAGCCACTCGATCGCCATTCGGCGTAGCCAGAGCGGTGCGCGCTTCTGTGTTCCTGCAATAAAGTCGAGCCCCGCCCCGATCGACACGAACCCGCAATTGGGCATCCGCTCCAAACCGCGTACGGCCAACCGTTCCTGTTTGGGAGCTCCAAGCGCGACCAGACAAAGCCTGGCACCTGATGCCTCTATTTCCGCCAAACAGGCATCAGCCTCTTCGCCCGCTGGGTCGAAGCCGTAGCTCGGTGCCACCTTTGCAACGATCTTCAGATTTTCGTGATCCGCCGCAAGGCGTGCTGCCGCAAGGTCAAGAGTTTCAGGTGTCGCACCAAGGAGCGCAACCGGCACGTTTTGGCGCGCTGCAAGCGCGGCGAGGGGAGCCACCAGATCTGAACCGGGTATCAGCCCCACGGGACGACCGGCGAGACGGTACAGCCAGACGATTGGATTGCCGTCAGCAACGACGTGACTGTGAAGGGCATACGCTTCGCGAAATTTCGAGTCCCGACGCAGTTTTACGACATGGTCCAGGTTCACGGTGGCCACAGTGAAGCCGCGACCGGCAACGAGAAACTCTTCCAACTCGCCAAGAAGCTCGTCGCGCGTCGGGGTAGTGACTTCTGCGACGCCGAGCGCCGATCCGTTTTCTGACATCGAAACCCAACCCATCTCGACACAGTTCGAAACTACATTGATTGCGAAAAGTGACAACAATATGGGTCTTATAATGTCGGGGGGTCACCAACGACAAGCGTTAACGCTGATACAATATTCTCACGGTTAATTGCCTCAAACGCGACGTGACGATTTTGCAAGATGGGGATTTTAAGATATCGCTAACCACGATCAACGGCTTGTTGCGATCCCCGCCCTCGGTTCAAACTGTTTTTCTGGCCTCGCGGGGATCAATCCGGCTCTATATGGCACAGTGTTATTGGGGTAATTCGACATTGGGCAGTGTAGTGAGATGACCGGGTCATCGGCACGATATATGCTTATCACACCTTGCAGGAATGAAGAGGCCTATATGCGCCGCACGCTCGATTGTGTCGTGCGCCAGAGCCTGCAACCTGCCTTGTGGATCATCGTCGACGATGGATCGACCGACGCCACGCCGGAAATCCTGCGCGACTACGCCGCGCGCCATGAATGGATACGGGTGGAAACCAAACCGGATCGCGGCGCGCGTGCAGTCGGGCCGGGAGTGGTCGAAGCTTTCTATTATGGGCTCGACCGGATCGCGATCGACGATTTCGACTATCTGTGCAAACTCGATCTCGATCTGGATTTGCCTGAAGGTTATTTCGCTGAACTCGTCGCCCGAATGGAGGCCAATCCGCGGATCGGAAGTTGCAGTGGCAAACCTTATTTCCGATCCGGCAGCGGCGCCCTTCTCAGCGAAAAATGCGGTGACGAGATGTCCGTCGGTATGACCAAGTTTTACCGGGTTTCCTGTTTCAAGGATATTGGCGGTTTCGTCAGAGAGGTGATGTGGGATGCGATCGACTGCCACAAATCGCGTCAGCTTGGCTGGATCGCGCGCAGTTGGGACGATCCGGAACTGCGTTTCGAGCATCTGCGCCCCATGGGAACAAGCGAGAAGGGTGTCCTGACAGGGCGCATGCGCCACGGATACGGTCAATATTACATGGGCAGCGATTTCTTCTATTTCACCGCCACGTGTCTCTTTCGCATCATGCATCCACCATATCTGATCGGCGGATTGGCAACCTGGTGGGGGTATGTTCGCGCCTGGGTTGGCCATAAGCCGCAGCAGCAGGATATCGGTTTGGCTGACTTCATTCGCCGCTATCAGAGGCGCGCCTTGCTGGTGGGTAAACGCCGCGCGATCGAAGAAATAGAGGTCGCTTTCGCATCGAACTGGAAAAACGCTGAACTAACCGAAGGGGCGCCGGCGGAGTGATGGGCCGTCTCAAACGCGATGCCATCGGCCGCTCAAAGTCAGTGTATCCATGTCAGTAACCGGCTCCGCAACATCGCCCACGGGTACCGTCGCATATCTCACTGGCGAGTATCCCAAGGTCTCGCACACCTTTATTCAGCGCGAGATCGCGGCGCTGCGTGCGCAAGGCGTCAAGGTGCTGACTTGCACGGTAAGGCGGCCGCCGGCAGCAACTGTGGTTGGCCCCGGGCAGCAAGCCGAGGCCAGAACGACTTTCTGTATCGTCGAAACAGCGAAGCGGGCTCCGCACAGACTAATCGGTGCGCACATTGCGGTGCTTTTGCGTTCGCCGCGTCGCTGGTTCTCGGCGTTTGGGCTCGCGTGGCGAATACGTCCGCCGGGCGTGAAGGCGCTCGCCTGGCAGTTGTTTTACTTTCTGGAGGCCGGCCTGTTTGCCGATTATCTCAGGAAGAACGGCGTCGTTCACCTGCATAACCACTTCGCCAATTCATCATGTTCCGTTGCGATGCTGGCGAGCGAGATATCGGGAATCCCGTTCAGTTTCACGCTGCATGGCCCGTCGATATTCTTCGAGCCGAAATGGTGGCAAATCGGAGAGAAGATCGCCCGAGCCAAATTCGTTGCCTGCATCAGTCACTTCGCGCGGTCGCAGGCGATGCTGTTTTCCGATCAGTCGCACTGGCCCAAGCTAAAAATCGTTCATTGCGGTGTGAACCCGCAAAATTACAGCAGGCAAAAGAAATCAGGTTACGGGAAACACATACTCTTCGTAGGCAGGCTCGCTGCGATAAAGGGCGTGCCGCTGTTGATTGACGCGTTCGCGGAGCTGAAAAAAACGCATCAAGACGCACGCCTTACATTGATAGGCGATGGTCCGGACCGCGCGGAGTTAGAAGCTAGGGCCGAACGTCTTGCGTTGGGGACATCGGTAACATTTACCGGTTACCTGCCGCAGGAAGGCGTCTCAAATGTTATGGAGCAAGCGGATGTCTTCGTTCTTCCCAGCTTCGCCGAGGGCGTTCCGGTGGTCCTGATGGAAGCGATGGCCAGCCGTCTGCCAGTGGTCGCCACTCGAGTTGCTGGCGTTCAAGAGCTGGTGGAACACGGAATGAGCGGAATTGTGATCCCGCCGGGTGACCGGGACGCTCTTGTCGCCGGCATGACATCGCTTCTTGAGGATCCCGCCCTATGTGCAAGAATGGGTGCTAAAGGTCGGGAAATCGTCGAGCTGGAATTCAGTACCGATCATGAAGCAGCCCGAATGGAGACACTTTTCTCGAGCCAGAGTATTGATGATCACCCTGTCAGGATAAATATCGATGCAAAGTAACGTCGCCACCGTCTTCGACGGCATACGCCTGTACAACAATGCTTAGATTTAATCGAAGCCGAATCCAGCTTGGAAAAGTAGCCTTCATACTGGCTTTGAGCTATTGCGTCTGCTCCGTCGCGAACGCATCGGACAAAGCCGTGACGCCGGGCACCGGTATGTCCGATCCGACGCTTTCGTTTGGCCTAACGTCAATTTCGGATTGGTCGACGGAGATGCCTTTTCTCGACATCACACATTCCATGCGGATTTGGATCGGGCATTTTCCAAACCGTTGGGGTGGTATGACCTATAAGGAGCTGTTGGACGGCGGATACCTGGACCCCGACGGATGGCCGATGAGGATACCGCCGGAGCTTGGCGCGATTGGTACGATCTGGGCATGGGGAGGCGCCCAGGAAGCCGGTTCCGCGGCGGCACAGTCTCGCGCCGGCATTTATGTGCTGACTTATGAGGGTGAGGGCGAAATCGCGATGACGTTGGGAGCAAAGATATTGAGCTCCGAGCCCGGTCGCGTTGTCTTCGAAAATTACACCGGAACGCAGATGGGGATGAACATCATTGCCACCGATCCCCAAGGTACCGGCAATTACGTCAGAAATATCTCGATTGTTCCAGAGCGATACGAGGGCCTTGTCCCAACGGGCCAGATCTTTAATCCAGACTGGCTGGCCGTTGTTGAGGATGCGCGTCAGCTGCGTTTCATGGATTGGATGCAGACCAACGGGTCGGGGTTGGCCGAATGGACCGATCGTCCAAAAACTGGCGATATGACATGGGCGGCGGGACGGGGCGTTCCAGTTGAGGTTTTGGTTCAACTGGCCAACCAGACCGGAACGGATCCCTGGTTCACGATGCCCGCCAAAGCTTCCGATGACTACATACGTCAGTTTGCGACATATGTTCGTGATCACCTCGACCCAAGCCTTGTCGCGTATGCCGAATATTCCAACGAAACCTGGAACTGGAGTTTTCCGCAAACACGCTGGCTTCAGGAGCAGGCCGAGAAAATCTGGGGCGAGGGGAAGAACTTTGACTATCTAGCCAAGCGAGCGACCGAGACTGCGGTGATCTGGGACGAGGTTTTCGGCGAAGAGGCCGGCGGGCGTGTCGTGAATGTTCTCGGTGTACAGAATGGCTGGAATTGGGGGCTCAAGCAGATTCTCAAAGGTGCGATCTGGGCCAAACATGAGCCCGGTAAATTTGTTTCTCCTGCATCGGTTTTCGATGCAGTCGCGGTAACAACCTATTTCGGCCACTCCACGGTACCCGATGCCAACTTGCGGTCCGAACTTCTTGCTGCCATCAACAACCCGGACGTCGACGCAACCGCTTGGCTTGCTGCCCGACTGGCCGATCCGGGCTATGCATCGTCGATACCTCAGATCGAGGCCGCTTGGAAAAAGATCAAGAAAGTTACGCGTGCCTTCGGGCTCGATTTGTTGGCGTATGAAGGTGGTCAGCACGTGCTGCATAACCTTCGCGTCGCGGGAAATGACGCCGATACGCTTCTCGTATTCCTCACCGGCTTTGTTCGCAGTTCGGAAATGGCTGAGCTTTATCGCCAGCTTTGGGACGCATGGGCAGAAATGAGCGACGGTCCCTTCATGCAGTTCACGGATGTTGGCGGATCAGGCGTATCGGGAGCCTGGGGTCTTTTGAATGCACTTGGAGACAGCAATCCACGCGCCGATTTCCTGTTTGCGCAAAACGCCAAAGTCAAATCCTGGTTTGGCGACGGTGGTGGGACCCGTTACCAGCAGGGTGTGATCAAAATGGCGGGCGACGAGGGGGAGATACTCACCGGCACCGATAAGGATGACTTCTTCGTCGGAGGTGACGGAGACGACACGTTCATTGGGGGGAAGGGGAAAGATGCGTTCAATGGTGGATATGGAAACGATACGATAATCCTGGATGGCAGCGCAGCGGATTACGAAATAACGCAGGACGGATTGGCGATGTCGATCAGAGGTTTAGGGAGGGATTATTATTTGGTGGGCATAGAGAATATTGAGTACAAAAATTAATTTACATGGCTTGGTGGGATAAATAAGGCGAATGCGCATTTCGAGATGCCAGTTTTAAAGGTGCGCGCCTCCGCCATGTTAAAGATGTATTTGCGCTGATCTGCCTGGAGCTGCGGCTGCGTTGCCGCGGGACGTGACAGAACAAGTCTTGCAAGAAGGGGACGGCTGGGCTTTGCTGCGGTTTGCGTAAGGGGATGAGTGTGGGTACCGAGCCGAAGGCAAAACTGCTGCCAGGGGTTGTCGTGAAGGCACTAGCCGTCACTGAATTGGTGGTCGGCTGCGTGTCACGGATTACCGCTCCGATAGGCTGTATTAACTCCCGCAATCAGCGACCGGCGCCGTATGGAGTTAATTCGCAATGTTGTCGCCGCAACGGCCTGATCGGATGGTCCAGTTCCGAACTTGCTGCCCTGATTATCGGCCGAAGATCCCCAATGACTTCTGAGTTCCGATGCCGATGAACGCGATCTCCGCGGCGAAGAAGCGCCGCGTTTTCATGCTCCTGTCGTCCCGGGCGTTGCCATATGCAAAGCTTTGCATCCGCACGATGTTGGCGAACAGCGACGAACCGATCGCACTAAGGCTGGTTGCCGACGATAACCAGGAAAAATCTGTCCTTCAAGCCGAGACGGCCGAGTTCTCGGCCTCCGGGGAAAACACGATCGAGGTGATCGCCAAGGATGAGGTTTCCGATCGTTTGACCGACCGCTTTCCCGGTCTCGCGGGGCTCCGGGCATTGCATGAAGGCCATCCATGCTGGCGCAAAATCATCGATCCTCTCGTTTTGAGCGAGGAGAATGACGAGGCAATCGTTACGGATCCGGACCTCTTCTTTCCCAATTCCTACACCTTCGAAGCGACACCGGCAGAGGGCGTGATGGTCATGCGTCAGGGACCGAATTGCCTATTTCCGCCTGCGGCGGTGCGAGAGGCATTCGAGCTTGGTGTGCGGCTCGCCAATCATGTCGATATCGGTGTTGCCCAGCTTCGCGCGGGCGCGGTCGATCCTGAGTGGCTCGACTGGCTTGCTTCCGGGCTTGATCTCGATGCCTATCGGCCATTCATGCATATCGAGGCAATTCTCTGGTCGGCGATGGCGATGCGCTTCGGCGGTCGACACCTGGATCCCAAAGTCTGGCGCTGTTGGGAGCGGGGGAAATTCAAGCGCCTCGCGATCGCAGCCGGTTTACCGGGTCGCTGGACGCTCAGGCTTGAGCCGTTGGATTCGGTAAAATGCATTCATGTCAGCGGCCCGTCGAAATGGTGGGTAACCGAGGCGATTGCTTTCGGCGAACTGAAAGAGTTCCACAACGATTGTCGGGCCCCATCGGTTGGTTCAGCCTATGTGGAGCTTACTCGGGCGGAGTATGAGCGCGAGCAGCGGCTTAAAACGCGGTTCGAGAAGTTGGGCTTGTATCGGCTAACCAGGAGCGGATAGGGCGGAAATGCGGGCATAACGCAATTGAGAGTTTACGTGGCTTCGGGGATATCAAAATAGGGTTGGAGAAATCGTAATGGTACAACTATCGCGGAAGCTGAGGTCACATGGCCTCAAAGGCAGTATCATTAAGATTTACAACAAAGCCCTGACGCCGCTTTCAAAAAACTACTTCGAGAATCCTGATCTCTCCGCCGTAGATCGGTTTGGTCCGTCTGAACTTGCGGTGTTGTTTCAGGCGAAAACCGGCAATCAAGTTCATAAATGGCATCACTATCTTGAAATTTACGAGCGCCATCTGGGAGAATTCAGGGGGCGCGATGTGCGAATTCTGGAGATCGGGGTTTTTCGCGGCGGTTCGCTCGAGCTTTGGCGGGAGTATTTCGGTGAGCGTGCGCGTATTTTCGGAATTGATATCAATCCCGACTGCGCGAAATTCGATGGAATTGCCGGAAACGTGCGCATCGGTTCGCAAGCCGATGCCGATTTCCTGAGGTCTGTCGTCGAGGAAATGGGCGGTGTCGATATAGTCATCGACGATGGGAGCCACGACAGCATTCATATCAAGAAAAGCTTCGATGTACTTTTTCCGCTGCTGTCGGATGGCGGATGTTACATTGCCGAGGATCTTCACTGCGCATACTGGCCGGCATTTTCCGGCGGTTATCGCGTTCCTTGGAGCTTCATAAATGTTTCGAAGAAAATGATCGACGACATCCATCATTGGTACCACAACAAGGGCGAGCGCAATGCGTCGACAAAAGGTATTCTGAAGGCTCTCCATTTCTATGACTCCGTCATTGTATTCGAGAAAGGAAAGGTCGAGGCTCCCGTTTGTTCTCTCAGGCCTTCGAACGATGAGGAATCGTTCATCGTTAAAAGAAACAAATAGTTGCTGGGACTGATTGAGAAACCGAAACAGCCGGGAACCAGACAATATTTTTCGGTTGAATTGGGGACGGTCTGAGCGAAATGGCCATTTGCGGGACCATTCTTGCCCTGGTGATGTTTCGGTTTGCGGTTGGTATTGCCTCTGGCTATCGTGGGCGCTGGTGCCCGAGGGGCTGCCATCGGGGTAATTTGGGGTTGATGGACAGGTAGGGGCTCAATGTTCATAGACGCACGTTCGGTGCCGGCCGGAACCGTCGTCGAAACCGACATATGCATTGTCGGCGGAGGCGCCGCGGGCATAACCTTGGCGCGCGATTTCATCAGTTCCGGCTTGCGCGTGACACTGCTGGAAAGCGGCGGGGAAAAGCCGGAGCAGGCAACCCAGGATCTTTATGCCGGTAGCGATGTCGGACGGCCCTACGACATTTTCCCGATTTCGCGGTTTCGTTACCTTGGCGGCACGACCAACCGCTGGGGCGGAGCCTGGTGCGACCTGCCGAGTCCGCTCGATTTCGAAAAGCGCGACGGCGTCGCCCATTCCGGCTGGCCTTTCCCGTTGTCCGATCTCGAGCCGTGGTATCGGCGCGCGCAACCTGTTCTGAGGCTCGGACCCTATGGCTATTCGCTCGACGATTGGGGTATCGGCTCGACCGATGTTCCGGAACCGTTCCATGGCCCGTATTTCAAGACCCGGGTTCTGCAGCAGGCTCCGACGATCCGCTTTGGGCGCCACTACGGACCGGAATTGCGCAAGGCGTCGAATGTCACCGTCTATCTGAACGCCAACGCACTGAACTTCGAGGGCGGCGGGAATGGCGGGCCGGTGCGGCAGGTCAATGTCGGCGTCCTCCCGGACAAGCGCTTTTCCGTCCGCGCCCGCACTTTCATCATTTCCTCCGGCGGTATCGAGACCGCGCGCCTGCTCTTGCTGTCGGAAAACGATGCCGGCATCGGCCTGGGCAATGAGCATGATCTCGTCGGCCGGTTTTTCATGCTCCACCTCGAATATTCGGGCGGCACGATCGTCCCTGCGAACCCCTATGCGGATCTGTCGTTCCAGACGGGGGAAAATGGCGCGAAATACAGGCGGATGGGCGCCAGCCGCCGTTTCGTGTCCTACATAAGCGTTTCCGATGAAACCCGGCGGCAACTCGATCTGCCGGCCGTGCGCTACCGGTTCCGCTATCCGAGAAGCCCCGAACTCGATGTGCTGTGGCGGCTCTACCATCGAACCGGGACCAGGGCGGAGCTGTTGAGGGATCTCGGATCGGTTATCCCGAAATCGCCGAGCCTCGCGATCTACATCGCGCGAAGGATCATCTACGGCCGCAACAAGCCGCCGGTGCCTCTGGCGGCCATTCCGCTGAAATGCACGGCCGAACAAATGCCCAATCCGGACAGCCGCATCATGCTCGGCGATGACCGCGATGCATTCGGTTTGCGCAGGGTCATGGTCGACTGGCGGCTTACGCAGGAGGATCAGCGCGGCATCGCCACGGCCAACCGGTTGATGGGGGAGGAACTCGAGCGCAGCGGATTCGGCCGGCTCGACTCGTCCGTTCCCGACATCGGCAGCGAGTGGCCGGACGACCTGCGCGGAGACCAGCATCACATGGGCACCACCCGCATGCACCGCGACCCGAAACAGGGCGTTGTCGACGAGAACTGCCGCGTGCACGGCACCGAAAATCTCTATGTCGCGAGCTGCTCGGTCTTCCCCACAGGCGGAACCTTCAACCCGACGCTGACGATTCTCACGCTTGCCCTGCGTCTGGCGGATCACGTCAGGCAGCGGCTTCAGTGAGGTGTCGCAAGTTATGTTTGATCTTGCGTTTTCGCCATGAAGCGGGAATCAGCAGGCTATTGATAGAGTGTTTGCATCACGGTTGGCGATCAAGACAATGGAACCCGAATTCGACTGGCGGTTTCGAAGTCCCTTTGGACCTGGATTAGGAAGCATTCTGAATTATCGTTGGATGGCTGAGAGCATAGCTCATTCTGGAAATCATTTTAGATCCCCGTCCGGGAAAATTGGTGGCAGTGCAAGCACGGCTTTCAATCGATAAAGTGTTTGATCAAATGAAATCATATATAAAATCAGCTATAAGAAGTCTAATGCCATTGCCTCCTCATTCTTATGAGGGGCAATTTTCTCCAAGCTTGGATTTTCCTGATCGAGAATGGGCCGACCGATTTTTTCTCATAGCATCGACGCCTCGCAGCGGCAGTCACTATCTTGGTCATATGCTTATGGATGTAAAAGAGTATGGCGTGCCACTGGAGTATTTGAGTGAAAATAATTCTAGATACTGGCGACAACGCTTCCAAACTGACGATTTAGATAAGCTTTTCCCTCATTTTGTGCGGCATAGAACTTCATATGAGGGGATTTTTACATTCAAAGCGCATTGGCAGCAGTTTGAGCCGTATTGTGATCGTGTTCATCAGCTTACCCGAGGGCGGGGTATTGAAAAAGTAATTTGGATATCGCGTAAAGATATACTAGCACAAGCGATTTCATTTGTGATCGCTCAGCAAACTGGCGCTTGGATATCGGGTGCGCGCGAAAGAGGCCAACCGCGATATAGATATGGCCCAATTGTCGCGGCTGCAGGAATGATTTTGCGTTCGAATTTGAATTGGAAGCGATACCTTGAAGTGAACTATCAGGGTGATTTCTTCGCTGTGACATTTGAGGAGATCGTAAAGAACGATTCGGCAAAACTCGATGACGTTCGAAAATTTTTAGGCGGCAAAAAAACGCTTCAAGCGCCACAACGAACGTCGAAGCAAGGCTCTGGACGAAATGCCGAATGGCGTAGTAAATTTACGTCTGAAATCAAAAATGAAGATGAATGGATACTGGAAAATCCGATATGGTTGAATGGAACTGTATAGTATTTTAAAACATATAAGAAATTCAGTTTCGCTTTAGAATTGATCGAAGCTTTCTCTTCAGATAGCGCGCTGCGCGAATTGGCAGTGGTGATTTTTCGGCCTTGCTCAAGCGGCGAGTAAGTGGGCTAATCTGGTTAATGAAGCGACTGAAATCTCTCTCCTTCTTTGCGGAGAGGAAAGCCGAATGACTTGCTTGACCTAGTTCATAACGTAGTCGGTGGACTCGCTGCAGTCTTCTCGACAGTCCGGACCTCGATGCGATGACGCGCTTTTCTGGCCGCCAGGCGCCTGCTTCATCTTCCATCCACAACCTGTAAGCTAGGCCATTGCGCCGATGCCGAAAGCCACCGGCCTGAGATTTGACTGCGGTCACTATCGGGATGTCTTCTAGATGTACGCGCTCTTTATTCGCAGCATCCGATAGAAGGTCTGTTATTTGACTATTGCGCACAACAATAATGTTGGTGCCCCGATAGTCATTTTCATATTCTGGCAGCCAAGCGTCCCCTAGTACGACATCCGCGGTCTCGGCAAGGACATCATCGCAAAATTCGCATGCTTTGTATTTAAAGAGTCCATGGCTCCAGTTGGCGCCTAGCAAATCCTCCATCTGCCGGGTCGCGTTTACGGCGCGCCCATTTTCGATGCCTTCGACAGCGACCCCGTACCGACTGGCTGGACGCCCTTCAAGCTTCACCCTGAAGTCGATCGCGGTCAGATTTTCTGGCTGGATCCCGCACTGCCATCCGAGCGCTTCGGCGAATGCGCCACTCTTCAAGTGTCCGCATACTATTCCCACTATGAATGTCAGGCGTTCACTTAATACCGCAGATTGGCGTGCTGCCAACCTTAGTGCCTTGCAGAAGCAAGGTACGCCGATTACGGCATAGCGTCCTGGCGTCTCGATGATATGTGAAATCACATCGGACATCTCGACCGGATAATAGCGTGATTTTGCATTATTTATTACGGCATCTTCGCTGGTAGACACGCGGAAAGCATACAAAGGAGCTTTACGGTCTTCGCTAGGATGGTTTGATACCTGCGCAACATGAATGACAGCGTCTACGAGGTTGCGCCGCAACAATTCGGTCAGCAGCCACGACGCCATGCCTCCGGAAGAGCCTCGCAAACGAAACTCGCCCTCCAATACCCACCCCGCATAGGCCGATAAGTAAGTTCCCGCGTTTGGGTCGCGTAAATGGTTGCTGCCGGTGAAAAGGCTTTCTGCGATTTCGTCCTCGCTAGGGTTTCCGGTCGCGAATGGACAACTTGCAAGCGCCTGGGCCAGAGGTGGTCGGTCTCGGGGGAGGTCGGCGAAATAGCGTTTCATCTCGTCCTGTTTGATAGTGATCCCCGGATCGAGTGCGGCACACGTTCCGCATCCCACGCAATAGCCACCATCGACCACCTGGGCCAATCCATCCGAGATACGTGCATCAACCTGGATTTCCGGGTTGCTAATGGATTTCATCTCGCTACTCCACCGACAAGCTAAATCGAAATTTCAAGATTATCCGCTCTAAGAGATTTGGATCGAAAGCCGATTTAAGATCTCTATAATAGGAAGATACTCCCAAAAGTGGTCCGTTGTATAAAGTAGATATTTGTATGCGGAAAAAAGCGCTTCGCCGACTAAAGCTCAAAATTCCGGGCCGAAAGTTCGAGAACCTTTTCGCGTTTACTCTCGACGGACAGCCTCAGCGTCGGCAGGCTTTCGATAAAAGTCTTTACCGCCACCGAAAGCGCACTGTTTCCCGACTGAAAGATTTCGGGAGAGAGCAGAAATTCCTGCGGCAGGTCGAAGTGCTGAAAAAGGCCCTCGAATTTGTCCTGATATGTAACGCAAAGCGTCGGAACGCCCATGCCTAGCGCTGCGATTGCAAGATGCATTCGACCGGTAACGACGCCGTCGAGTTTGCCGGCCACCGCCTTCAAGGTTCCCGCGCGATGCACGCCGTCAAAATATCTGACGTGTAGGGATGGATCCGAGTGGAGGGCTTCATGGATCGGCTTCAGACATGTGCCGTCGCCAATATCGCCACGGTAGTCATGCGGCAAAAGCAACCAGGCTGCATTGGTTACTTCCGAAGCATCCTTTATGGCCTGTGCGCATTTCTCGACCAAGGTCGATAACTGTTCGGGCGTGGAGGCCTTAAACAACATCGGATGTATGTTGAAACCGACAACGGTGCGCCCGTCGCGTCGCTGCTGCTCGATCCATTCGGTGGTTTCGCTGTCCACCTCTCCAGGCTCAAGCAGAAATGCCGAATCCGCCACCAGCCGAGGCGAAGCTGAGGTAAACTTCCGAAATCTGTCGAAAGATATCCGGTCCCGGACATTGAAGTGAATTCTTCGGTCGCATTTGTTGAAGAATTTTCGCAGCCGCGGAATTGAGTTTAGACCGAAGCTGAATCCGATCACATTTACGACTGCGCCGAGCTTTGCCCCCAGATCGGCGGTGATCAGTATCTTTTCCACATATCTTGGATCGTAATATCCATCCATTATATCTGCGCCGAGAATGATTATCTCGCTGAAATTGTGTTTTTTCAGGAGCTTTTTGACCGCGAATGCAAAAGTCGCACCGGTCGGAATTTCAATCGGCTGAAGTCCGATTTCTTTCGCGAGGCTGGCTGCCTGTTCGCGTTCAGTAATAATGTAAATATCGCCCTCCGAGAAATAAGATCTTCTCATTTGCGTAATCGCAGTGATCATGGCGTCATCTCCCACCGCGCCTATGAGGTTTCGTCCGTCTGAGGGAACAATCAGCACACCGCCCCGACCATCTTCGGAGCCGCTCGACGCGGTGACAAATCGCGAAAAATACCACTCGATAAACAATATATCGCTTTTAATTGCGTTTTTTATATTTTCGAGCATAAGTTTAAACCCTGCAAATCAAATAAAAAATAACTATTTTATCAAGTTGATCGCAATCATTGCCCTAACCAGCCACATGGATTTATGGATGTCTGCTTGCCATTCGATGCAGGGAGTAAAAGAACCGGTCATATCAACCCCGATGAGCGGTATAACTGGATTGGCGAATGGAACCTTTGGAAGCCATAAGCAATCCGGTGCCCGAAGGTCGCATAGAACTCCGAACTTGTCACCCCGAGTCAGCCCGCCATCGGCATGCGGGAATGTGCCGGCGTCCCTAACCGAAAAAGAGGTGGAGGACCGTCTTCAAGTATTCACGTGACTTTCGTCGGATCCCTGAGCGCCATGCGAAGGGAGGCGAATTCTGGAGTTCTCCGGATGGCCGATTCCCACGGCGCCGGTCCGTCGAACGCCCAGCACAAAATCCGCGGTGGCAAGCATGGCAATGCGGATTGCCCCCCAGTCTCTTCGACGCAGCGCCTCGAACGACTCCCTGACGAGCCGGGCAAAGGCGAGTGGCAGCAACCGGAAATGAAACTTCCGGTAAAATCTCAACGTGTTCACCGAGATGTAGTAGATCGCCGTATCGCTCGGTCGTAAGGCCCAATTTGAACCGATCGACCTGCCTTCCTTGTGAAAGACAACAGATTCCGGCGCCCACGCGTTCCGTTCATTGTGCAGAAGTCGGGTCGCGAGATCGATCTCTTCAAAATAGAGGAAGTAGTCCTCGGACAATCCCCCGGTACGTTCGAACAGGGACCGTCGGACGAACATGCTCGCTCCGATGACGTATGAGAGCTGCTTTTCGATTTCCGCCCGCGACGGCAAGTCGGCCAGGCGCTGCCTGTTGCCGATATGGACGCCCCGTGCCTTGTCCATGAAGAACTGCCCGCCGAGGCCCTGCACGGTATCGGGTGAATCGTAGTAGAGGAGCGTGCTTCCGCAAACCGCGACATCGGGCTCCTGGTCCATCACCGTCCGCAGCGCGCGCAACGCTCCCGGTGTAACGACCGTGTCGTTGTTGAGCAGCCATATGAAGCCGCATTCCGGGTCGGCCAAAGCCCGCCGGACGCCAATATTGCAGCCGGCGGCAAAGCCGGCGTTCCATTGGCCATCGACGATCGTTACCAGCGGCGAATCCTGAGGGTCGACGGCGTCGGACGAGGTAACGACCCGGTAACTCGGAGCGCGATGCCGCTTCGGTTCCAGTTTGGACCAAACCTGTTCCGCACCATCGGGAGCTGTTTCATCGCCCTCCAGCCACGCGACAAGGTGAGCTAGGGAGTTGTCGGTCGACCCGTTGTCGCAAACGGTGACACGGAATTCGTTTTCCGGAAGCCTGAAAAGGGATTCGAGACACTCGACCGTGTCTCTCCATCCGTTCCAGTTGACCAATACGATGTGAACTCGTGACAAGGCTCTACCTCTTTCGGGCAGAGCGTACGAAATAGCCGGTGAAATAATCGTCTCGGATGATCCGTGCTCCGTCGGGAAACTACGAACAGTCTTAATTTTATAACACGCGGATCCGGAAAATTTGGGGCGAGATTAGGGCGACGATTCTCGACCGGTTGCCGCCAGATGGGCTGATTGCCTGCCTGGGCGCGTCGGGCGTGACTATCACCCGGGAGCCAGCCCCTGCGCTCCGGCGCGTCAGCAAATTGTACAACTAATCCTGTTACGGAGGTCTTCACTTGTTCACTGTCGTGAGTGGACATGCCACAAATCCAGGCATCTGCATTTCCAGGGAAGGCCATCCGAAGTGACTGAAATCGACAGATGTGTGTTGGTGGTGTGGTCCGGCTGCATAGCACCGGTGACGGGAGGCGGCCAACGGACCGCGATTTTCTTTTCGGCGCTCAAGAAAGTCGCTCCCACGGAGGTCGTCGTCGTGGGCTTCGATCTCCGGCGCGAAGAAATCGAGCAGTACTTTCCGGGCCATGCCGGCCTACACCTGATACAATCCGGACGCTTGGCATATCGCAGGCTGCATCGCTTTCAGCTTCTTTTCGATCGTTTGCGCCGGTACCTCTGGATACAGCATGAATATCGCCCTGATCCCGACATGCGGGCTTGCATTGCAGAGATCACCCGAGACAAGGCATCGGTGCTCCTCTACCGGTTTTTTCTACCCTTCTGCCTGGCGGGACATGCCGAACGCCAATCGAAGGATTCCTGGATTTGCGTGGACGTCGACGATCGCGACGATCAGAAACTGCTGGTCAATGTCCAGCAGACTTTCTCGAACCCTGCAGTCCTGGGGCTCTACAGGCAAACCATCGTGCCCATGCTTCGCCGCCTGATGCGCAAAAGGCTGGCCGCCGCCGACCTGGTGTTGCTGGCGGCAGGGGAGGATCTCGACATGATGGCTGGATTGCCCGTCTCGGTCGTGCCGAATGCGCCTTTTTCCGAACCCGCGGGTCAATATGGCGCGTCGCCTTCCGCGCGACGGGACGTGCTGTTTGTTGGCTCGCTCACCTTCAGGCCAAACCTTATCGGCTTGCGCTGGTTTCTCACTCATTGCTGGCCGGTCCTGCATGAGCGCTATCCGGCCAGCCGTTTTCGCATCGTGGGATCCGGCGATTGGTCGCAACTGTCCAGAGAATTTCCGAATGTCGAAAACGTCGACATTGTCGGCAGGGTGGATGACCTAGCGGCGGAATATGACCGGGCGCGGCTGGTCGTGGCGCCGATCTTTGTCGGCGGCGGGTCGAAGATCAAGGTGATCGAATCCTGTTCCTTCGGACGGCCACCGGTCGTCACGTCCCATTCGGTGCGCGGCTTCGGGCCCGAAATGGCGGAATTGCTGCCGCAAAGCGACACAGTGGAGGGGTATATCGCGGAATGTTCCCGCTATCTCGCGGATGATGAAGCGGTCGATAGCCTGGCGCAAAAACTCTACGATCTACAGCGAGCGAAGTTCTCTCGATCGGCGATCGAGGACCAGATCGCCGGAGAGGTCACGGCGATGGCCGAAAGAAAGGCCTTGGAAGTCCACGGCAGGAAATCGTGAAGCCGGGCACCTGTTTTTGGTCTGGCCGCCGACGCGGGGAGGGCAGGCCCCGCCGGCGCCAGTGTCCGGTCAGGATGCCTTGCTGCGAGCTGTATCAACCTGCGTGGCCATGAACTCGAGGGTCCGGGGTACGTTCTTCGAAGCGTCGAAATCCCGCTCCACGATTTCACGCCCGACATGCCCCATTTGCCGGCAGGTCGCCCGATCGGCGATCAATCGCTCGATCCGATCGCCGAGAGCGGCGCTGTCGCCTATATCGATCAGGTGACCCGATTGTCCCTCAACGACAAGATCGCTGATTCCCCCCATTCGGGTGGCCACGACCGGCTTGGCGCTCGCCATCGCCTCCAGACAAACCCAGGGGGTCAGATCGGCGGTGGTAGGCAGCGCAAAGATGTCGGCGTGCCGGTAGAGTTCTCTTAGCTTCGGGCTGTCCGCGGTCAATCCTGTGAAGCAGTGCGCGCCCTCCGGCAGGTCCGGAACCGGCCGGCTTGTCACGATATCCAGTTCCGCTCGGCCCAGGAGCCGTTGCCGAAACACGTCGAGCAGAAGATTGCCGCCCTTCCGATGGAAATCTCCGCCAACGAAGAGAATTCGCGGGAGACCGGAAGAAGCCTGTTGCGTGGCCGGCGGAGTTGGCCATTCATCGAGGTCGAGCCCGGTGTGAATTGTTTGCACGCGTTCGGTTGCGATGCCGCATTTTTGTGTGAGCACATCGGCCTGCCATGTCGAGAAACAGACATGGTACGCGGTATTGCGCGCGGTCCAGAGTTCGGCCGCAAGGCGCAGCCGCTTGCGCCATTCCGGCCTGGCACGCTGCTCGGGGTAGAGCGGATAGTTGTCGGGATCGATGATTGGCGGATTGTCCTGAGCGGCGAACAACACTGGTCGCGATCGCACCGTCGATCGAAGCGCCGCAAGCGGCTGGGCTTCGAGTTGATGGATCATCACTGCGTCGAATTGTTTTAGGTGGCCCAGCACGGGCCAGGATTTCGCCAGCGCCACCGCGCGCGTGTGCAGGGGCGGCGGCAGGAAACGCACCGGATCGTGCTCGCCGGGCAGGTAGCTTTGTGAAACCGGGGCCCAGTCGCATTGAAAACCCGGCATGCGTGCCACGTAGCGATCCGCATATTTGCGGAAAATACGATAGCGATTGGCGTTGCCGAGATTGGTGCTGAAAATGAAGCCGAAACGATAATTCATGTCGTGCCGGCAGAAACCGAGGCATAGATATCAAGCATCCGGTCCACCTTCTTCTCCCAATCGAATTCCGTCCGAATCTTTTCAGCGCCGGCCTCGCCCATGCGTTGGCAGAGCACGGGATCGCCCGCAAGGCGCAGAATTGCCGCCGCCAGCCGATCCGCGAAATCGTCTCTCGGCTCTGGCGAGACGAGTACGCCGCAGCTTTCGTCAACATAGTCGGCAGGTCCGCCCCAATCGGGCCCGATCACAGGCAATTTCATCGCCATCGCTTCCAAAACGACGGCGCCACCGCACTCCCAAACTGAATTGAGGATAAGCGCATCGGCGTTTTCGAGGCGCTTGGCACATTCCGCTTGCGACTGGAAGCCGAGAAAGTGCACCGCATCGCCAAGACCGAGTTCGGCAACTCGCGCTTCAAGGGACGCCCGTTCAGGCCCGTCTCCCAATATGTCGAGTTCGACATCTTCACCTGCCGCCCGGGCAACACAAAGCGCTTGGAGGGTGATATCGACCGCTTTCCAACCCACCAGCCTGCCCATGAAAACGAGCTTGAAGGGCTTGTCTAGTGACCTCAGGGTCTTGGTCGCGGATTGAGCCCATGTCCCGAGATCAACACCATTCTCGACGAGTGTGATGATATTTGCGTGTTCCGGGAAGGGCAGGGCGCGCCGCGTGCGCTCATTGGCGACTACGAGTGCCGCAGCTTTGCGTTTCCCGGGTAGCAGCCGGTTGATTGCGAAAGCCAGCTTGCGTGACAGCGCCACGAACCGCCTCGTCTTCGCACTCTCCAGATATCCATATCCTTGAGGGTAAGTCATGCCGCCGTTCATCGGTCCGATGACCACGGGAACGCCGAAACCATGAATACCCGACGGCGCGAGCGGAGATACCGGTATCGGTTGATGAATAACATCGACGTCGCCGGCCGCTATGAAGCTGCGTATCAGGCGGGCCTGGAAACGCTCGTTGACCATGTTGAGGAGCGTTCTGAATATGGTGTCGCGAACAACGGAGGGAAAGCGGCTTCCAATCTTCCAGACGCTACGATGAAAAACGGTATCCTCGATGAAGGAAACGTCCTTGAGAGATCCGCCAAGCAGCTCCCGAAGATCGTCGCGGTTGCGGGCGTGGGCGATAAGCTTAACTGGCAGGCCGCGACTGTGAAGAATCTGAAAATACTTCAGTGGCAGGAAGCTCTCCCCGCCAAATTTCGACGAAGCGTTAGGCGCGACAATCAGTATTTTTGGTGGGCGGTTCATGATGAAAAAATGATGCGAGATAGCTTGTTTGATTATCAATGCGAGGCTTTTCGAATTGCGCCAACCATGGCGCAAAGGCCCGCGGCCTCCCGCTAATTAACGTTACGCGATTACATGGGGTTACGGTTAATTCAGGACCAACCGCATACACTCCAACCCACCCTTTTGCTCGGTATATTAATGAAACAGTTTGCCGATTCAACAAATTGCATCGATGATGATTAATCCACCTTGCGAACGCTCAGACCAAGGATTTCACTTAACCATCAAACCTTTGCGGGTTAGTGAGGCGCTAACAGGTCTCCTGCATAACGGCGATTGGTTGAGCATGCCCCTTCACTTGTACTCGATGAGTTTCGCCGGCCGGTCGACTAACCGATTATACCAAAATCCGATGATGCCGATCGCCTCCGGAAATTTGCCGATCACGAGGAAGAGGGCGTCCTCCCAGTCGCCTTTTTTGCCGCCGGAACGAAGCGCAAGGCGAACCACTTGAAGGGGATAGATACAAACAAGCAGCAATACCCAAGGGGTAATCGCAATGGCTCCGATGGCGAGAAATACCGGCAGCGCCACTCCCCAAAACAAGGCGCGAATGAGGGTTGCTACGCCATGTCGTTCCGGCTTTCCGCCGTGCATTGCCATTCCTTCGGCTGAAGCGTGGCCGCTTCGACGCATTCGTTTCCACCATTGTGAAAATCGCTTCATATCTGCATCATGCAGCGTCATTTCTGCGTCCAGACGCCAAATTTCCCACCCCATGCCTCGCAAACGAAGGCAGAGTTCTGGTTCTTCTCCCGCAATAAGAGCCGGATTGTAGCCTTCCGCCTGATTCAGCGCCTTCCATCGTATCAGGGCATCGCCGCCACATGACCGAGTCTTGCCGATACGCGTGTCCCATTCGCGATCGCATAACCGATTATAGATCGATGCCTCTGGCGACCTTTCCCGGCGCCGTCCGCACGCGACGGCGACATTCGGATTTTCCTCGAGAAAGGGCAGAGCAGTCGGCAGCCAGTCCGGCTGCAATTCGCAGTCCCCGTCTACAAATTGAACAAACTCTGGTACGGCGTGATCCTGTTGAAGTGCTTTTATCCCGGCATTTCGTGCACGAGCTGCAGTGAATGGTCGAGTCATGTCCAACTCGACCACCCGCGCTCCGGCATTCTGTGCTGACGCCACAGATCCATCCGTCGATCCGGAATCCACATAGATCACCCGTTCGACAAAGCTGGAGACGGATTCAATGCAGCGAACAAGACGCATTCCTTCGTTGCGTCCAATGATGACGGCGGAAACTCCGGAAAAGCGCGGATCGGACAAGATTAAATACCCGTCTGCCGAATCTCTGAGGGATCGCGATATCTGATGAGTTTAGCCGGAATTCCTGCAAATACGCTATTTGCAGGCACGGACTTCGTAACCACCGCATTTGCGCCTATCACCGCATTGTCTCCGACATGGACGCGGCCGACTATAACCGCCCCGGCTCCAATTTCCACTCCGCTGCCAATCACAGGCCGATCGGTGATATTGCGGAGGTCCGCAATCCCGAAAGTGGTGTTCTGGCGTATTATAACGTCATCACCGATCGTTTGGGCGACAAGAATCATCCCGCCAAAGTGATCAAGTTTCACCCGGCGGCCGACGCGTACGGTGTAGGGAAGCATTATGCCGCACAACACCTGACACAGTTTGTACATAAACCTGTAAATCAGGCTTAACGGCGCTCTCAGCAGCTTGGGGCGCACAGACATTCGCCAGTTTCCGAAACGATGCCAGAAAAGCGTCCAAAATCCCTGCGACCCCCAGTCGCTGCCGTTCGAGCGAAAATCTTCGGCAACCAACGCCCAGAAACCGATGCCTTCGGGATTGGCGTTTGAGGTTCCGGGATTGGGCGTGAACAATTCGGATAACGGTTCAGCCGGATCGTTGCGCTCGTCATTCATGGGGCAGGGCCCTCAAGCCCAGGAGGGGGCGAAAGACAAATGTCCATATATCTCGAAAAAACATGAGTGGCGCGGACGGCTGACCCCGCCTTATCCGAGAGACAAGGTGGTTTGTAGCGGCGCCGAGAACCCACGCCAGTGCGGCGGCAAGAGCAACTGCTCGACCATGGTTCTTGCGAAAATAATGATGCCAGGATTGATACCAATAGGCCGGCTTCCTCCGCCTCTTCGGCTGACCGCTCCTCACATTGGTGGCCGCGCCTTCGACGTGAATGACCTTTGCTTCGGAAACAAACCAAATCTGCCAATCAAGGCGCTTGATTTGTCGCATGAGATCGACTTCCTCGTAATAGAGGAAATACGCCGGATCAAAGAACCCGGCTGCGCGGGCGGCATCAAAGCGCAACATGACGGCAGCTCCGGCAACCCAGTCGACTTGAGAGGTGGAAAGGCTCGGTGAGAGCGGAACATTCCAGCGCGACAGCAGCCGCGCGACAGGGCCGAACGAAAGCGCTGACGAAAAGGTGCTGATGATGCCCGGAAAACGAAAAGCAGCGGTGACCGGTATCCCGCCCGGCTTTACAATTCCTGCTCCGGCGACCGCAGCCTTTGGCCGAGCGTCAAGGAAATCGGCCAGAATGCCGATGGCGTCGTTTTCGAGTTTGGCGTCGGGATTTAAAAGAAAGACATACCGCGGAGGTGAGGGGCGAGAGGCCAGTCTGTTGAGGACCCGATTGTTCCCACGACCGAATCCGTGATTGACGGTCTCCTTGTAGAGAATTACGTCGTCCTGCCATCCTCTGGAGACGACTTCGGTCTCCAGCACATCCCCATCTCCCTGGGGCGATGCGTTGTCCACAAGGTGTATTTCGCAGTGATGGCTGCCATGAGAGAATGCGAGTACGCTTTCCACAGCGCTAAGCGCGAGATGGGCGGTATCGTAATTAATCACAATTACGGCTACATCGGACGTCCCGGACTGGGTCATCTGGATATTCGCAGGGGTTCCGATCTCGGCAATCAAATCCAAATCAATTCCGTATGACGGCGAATAAATTGATTAGTCGTGGTTTGATGCTTCTATATCGTTTTCTTCGTGGCTCTGTCGAGCATGTGCCGTTTTCGGTAACGCCTCATCGAAGTATGGTGTTGTGGCTTTTCGATGGTTGAGCTGAAAGTGTATACCGACCTTTTCGATGTTAACGAAAACGTGATGTCTGAATAGGACGATTTACAAAGAGAGCATCATGGAAATATTTCGTGATTTAAGTGTAATATATGCCTAATAATTTTTCCTATTTTGCCATATTCGCGTGGCCGGTTGTCGTCTTTTTCTTGTTTCGCGCGTTTCCGCGAGTGCAGGCATTGGTCGCTTCGATCGTCGGAGGGTATCTTCTGCTTCCGTCGGCGGTCGGTATCAATCCTCCCATGCTGCCAACGATCGACAAGACGCTGGTTCCGGCTCTATCCGCTTTTTTGATGTGCCATCTCACTTCTGACAGTCGAGGGCGGCGGCGTATTCCCGCGCCAGTTGATGAGGTTGCGGGGCAGGCTGAAATGTCACGCCGAGGGGATCGCTATCGAAAAGAAAGAATGCGTGGGAATAGAAGGAGGGGGGCTTTTCAAGATGCAGACGAAAAGAAAAATGGAAAGAAAATCAGAGACAGTCGCCTATTTAATTTCCTAATCTTATTGTTGATAATAACGCCTTTTCTCACGGTTGCTCAAAATCTTGAGAACTATGTATCTGGGCCCCTCGTCATTTCAGGGCTAAGAATTTATGACGCCTTTTCATTTGCTCTGACATCTTTGGTATCGGTGATGCCGTATATTCTCGCGAGACAATATATCTCGCGAGAGAAAGAACAAGAGCTGCTTTTGTACGGTATTTGCATAGCGGGCTTGCTCTACTCGTTGCCGACCCTTTTTGAAATTCGGATGAGTCCGCAATTGAGCAAGTGGACTTACGGCTTTTTGAGCCAATCATTCGTTCAGGCGCGGCGTGGCGATTCGTTCAGGCCTGTCGTGTATTTACACCATGGCTTATGGCTTGCCATTTTCATGGCTATGGCGACGATTGCTGCGTTTTCCGCGTGGCGCGTCCGGCGGCGGTTCTCCTGGTTCATCGGCGGGCTTTGGGTCTTTGGTACACTTCTGCTGAGTAGTTCGCTTGGCGCGCTTGCCCTTGCGCTACTGTTTTTGCCGGTAGCGATACTGTTCAGCATACGTACGCAATTGTTGGTTGCGGCGGCGTTTGCGGCGATAATCGTAACCTACCCGCTCCTCCGGGGCGCGGGCTTGGTTCCGGTTGACGGCATTACCGAGATCGCGAGTTCCATAAGCGAGGAGAGAGCTAAATCATTCGCGTTTCGGATCAAGAATGAAGACATGCTGCTTGATCATGCCAACAACAAACCGATCGCTGGTTGGGGGCGGTTCGGGAGGAACTTGGTTTATGACCAGGTAACTGGGAGGAACCTTTCCATTACAGATGGTGCTTGGATTATCATCGTAGGGACATCCGGGTGGCTTGGTTATATCGCCAGCTACGGCTTGTTGAGTTTGCCGATTTTCCTGCTTTACAGGCGAAGAAGGCAGCTCAACATTGGTTTTGCCACTTCGGGTCTTTGTCTGGTTTTGATTGTGAATCTTGTCGACACGATCCCGAACGGGACCATTACGCCGTTGACCTGGCTAATTGCGGGGGCTTTGGCGGGCCGAAGCCGTGTGACGGAGCCCTCAATCGAAGCGGCTGAGCCCAATTCGCGCTCCAATAGAATGGTGAGGGGCTGAATCTGGTCCTGTCTGCGATTGGATTATATATGATATTTCCCGACTTTTTTATTGCGAAATGCTTGGTCTTGATGGACGAGTTCCGAGAACTGGCTGAAAGGAGAGACGAGTCTGAATAGTCGAATGAGCAGATATGGGGTTCACCTGACATAGGCGAATATCTGGGCGAGGGCGCGCTCTGGTACGAAACTGCACAAAGCCGTCCTGAAAGATCACAGCCATGGCCCTGTCGGAACGGCAGTGAAATGCAGCGCCACTTGAGATCTCTGAAAGGTGGCTCAATAGCGACGCCGTGGATTTTCGCAAATCGACAGACACAAAAGCGGCAATAACCGTGCTCGTATCCTTTGGCTTTGACGGCTTCCGGGAGCCCAGCGTTGTGACATTGATCGCGCTTGGCCGGCTCGGCGCCCTGTCTTAACCACTCCGTTTCGTCGGGATTGATCTGTGGCTTGCACGTGATATTGGACTACTACCCGGTGCTCAGATCTGGGTATAAACAACGCGAAAGCGGGTTGATGTTTGATTTTTCCCTTTGGCGGCAAGCTTGGGCACTTCTCGACCGGCGTGAGCGTCGCAACGCATGGATCGTTCTTGCGGTCGTGGTTGTGGCAGCCTTTTCATCGGCTGCGATGATCGGTTCCGTGATGCCATTCTTGTCCGTGCTCGCCAATCCGCAGCGGATTCATGAAGTTGCTGCGATGTCGTGGGCGTACAAGGCGGGCGGATTCACTTCGGACTACGGTTTCCTGATCGCTTTGGGGCTTGCTTCGCTATTCGTGATCTTCATCGCGAACCTCATGCAAATGGCGCGTATCTGGATTGTGTCACGATACACGACCATGCGCATGCATACGATAAGCCTTCGTCTGTTGGCCGTCTATTTGCGGCAGCCTTACGAATTTTTCCTGAATCAACATACGGGCTCCATGAGCACGCAAATACTGTCAGAGGCGCAGAATGTGGTATCGCAATTCTTCACTCCTGCAGCAAACGTCATTGCTTCCTTTCTGACCGTGCTGGTCATTATTCTCCTTCTTGTCTGGGTCAATCCAACTGTCGCGTTCGCTTCTTTCATATTTTTGGGTGGGATCTACGCAATTGCGTTTTTGCTGAGCCGGCGGACCATCGCGCGTCAAGGCATTATCCGAAAAGAGACAAACACTCTTCGGTTTCGCATCGCAAACGAGGCGTTGAGTGGGGTCAAGGAAATCAAGCTGTTAGGGCGCGAAGACGCCTATGTGAAAGGGTTTCGTTTGCCCTCTGAACGCATGGCCCGCACTCAGGTTGTCGTGTCGGTGATCAGTCAATTGCCGCAATATGTCATGCAGGCAGTTGGCTTCGGTGGAATGATTGTCCTTTGCCTCTTGCTTGTAGACCCTGAAAACCTGGCTTCCGGCGGTGCGGTTGCTGGGATTTTGCCGCTTCTCGGTGTCTTCGCATTTGCGGGACAGCGACTGTTACCCGAACTTGCGAGGGTTTATGGAGGGCTCAATGCGCTCCAGTACGGGAAGGCGGCTGTTGAATCGATCTATCAGGATCTCTCGCAGAAAACCACGCAGGCGCCTCCGCCAGCTGTGCCTCCAAAGGCGCTAGGCCTTCGTAAGGAGTTGCGCCTCGAAGGGGTCAGCTATCGCTATCCAAATGCTGAGGCGGCGGGATTGCGTGATGTGTCTCTCAGCATTCTCGCGGGTGAAAAAATCGGTGTGGTCGGTAGTAGCGGAGCGGGAAAAACAACGTTTGCCGATCTGGTTCTTGGATTGCTCAGTCCGAGCGAAGGCGCGCTGACAGCGGACGGCACTCTTATCTACGAGACGAACATACGCGCGTGGCAGCAAAGTCTCGGTTATGTTCCTCAAGACATATTCCTGACCGATTCAAGCGTTGCGGAGAACATAGCTTTGGGGATCGCGGCAGCGGATATTGATCGAGCACAGGTCGAAAGGGCAGGGCGTATTGCCCGAATTGACGAGTTTGTTCGCCAGGAACTGGATGACGGCTACGATACGGTTGTCGGAGAACGTGGTGTCCGCCTGTCGGGCGGGCAACGCCAAAGGATAGGCATCGCCCGTGCGCTTTATCACAATGCCGACCTGATCGTTTTCGACGAGGCAACGAGCGCGCTCGACAATGTTACCGAACAGGAGGTCATGTCGGCAATCGACGATCTGCCGGGAGACAAGACAGTGCTGATCATCGCTCATCGGTTGAGCACTGTGCGGCGTTGCGATCGGATACTAATGCTCGAGAAGGGGCGGGTAGTGGGCTTCAACAACTGGGAGATGTTGATGGAAACGAATGACGGTTTTCGGCAGATCGCACAAGCCAGTTGAAGTCGATCGATACTACCTTGCCCGCAAGGCTTTAGATCTTGCGCTAAGTTGAAATATTTAGACTGTGAATGGTCTGTTAACTGTAATTTCTTGGTTTGGTGGCGTAAGCTATCAAAATACCGTGCCTTCGCGGGCGGTTATATGCGATAGACTTCTCAAATTCTCGATCGCGATCAGATCACAAAGCCCCATCACATTGCCTGGCGACAGGGAGTCGAGGCACAATCGAGCGGCATGTATCAGGCAACGCCGAGCAGCTTGCGCGCAATTTCCCTGATTTCTGTTCTTTTCCCGACCGGAATTGCGAAATAATTATGTGTCCGAAATGGATAATCGGCGAGAACTCGGATAGTTCTTTCGCACATGCTAGATTAGCGTGAAGAGCAGTCTAACGGCTTTTGGAAAATCGGTTAGCTCCTCGCCAAATTAACCCAGCCGGTAAAAATGGCCGCTCTTGGGGGCATTTATAGACGCCGCATATTGCACCTGCGAAGGCCAAAGGTTACCTCAGATGAATTGGGAGGGCAGCCAGATCCCGCAATATCAGGACAAGCTATGTATGAGCCGTATTATGGGCTAACGAGCAAACCTTTCGCACTGGTTCCTGACCCGAGGTTCATCTACTGGGCGGGCCCGCACTCGATGGCATTTGCCATGCTCGAATATGGCATCGTCAATCATGCGGGCTTCACGGTCATCACCGGCGAAATCGGCGCAGGCAAGACGACGCTTATCCAGCATCTCCTGTCGAAACTTCCATCGGACGTGAAGGTCGGGTTGCTTTCTAACACCGGCAGTGCCGGCGAGCTTCTTCAATGGGTCCTGATGGCCTTCGAACAGGATTTCGAGGCGACATCTCAGGTAGCGCTCTACAAACGTTTCAATGACTTCCTTGTCGAGCAGCACGAGCAGGGCAGGCGAACGGTTCTAATTGTCGACGAGGCCCAGAACCTGGCCACCAGCACGCTCGAAGAACTGCGTATGCTTTCCAATGTGAACACATATGAGCGCGAACTTCTGCAGATTGTCCTGAGCGGTCAGCCCGAATTGAAGGATCTTCTCAGTTCGCCGAAGATGACGCAGTTTGCGCAACGCGTTTCCTCTGACTTTCATCTGACGCGGCTTGGGCGTCAGGACGTCATCGGATATGTCGAGCACCGTCTGGAAGTGGCCGGTGCCAAGAGGCAGCTGTTCACCCACGAGGCGTGCGATCTCATCTGCTTTGCGACGCAGGGGACGCCGCGCCTGATCAACATCTTGTGCGACACCGCATTGCTCTATGGCTACTCGATGGACGCCGAGATGATCACGACGGAGATCGTTCAGAAGGTTCTGGATGACAAACGCCATCACGGGGTGTTCCCGCTGTCTTCTTCCGTCAGTATCAATGTCAACGGGTAAGCTGCGGTCGATGTAGCTCTGCTGAGTTCACAGTTGAAGCGAAAACCTGGGTCCAAAATGAAAAGGGGGGGAGGCGAAATCGCCTCCCCCCTTTTATCGTTCGTCTGAAAAACTGATCAATACAGCCTTTAAGCGGCAGCCTTGGCCTTGTTCCTCATTCGGCCAAAGCCGAACAGGCTGATCAAGCCGCCGCCGAGCAACCATATTGCAGCGGGAAGCGGAACGTCCGGAACGGCTCTGTCGACGATGGTCGCGCTGACGAGGTCCTGATAGTAGCCGGCGGAATCCCAAAAAATCAGCGTATGCGTCTTTCCCGATTGCTCAAGAGGCGAGAGCCCCATTCCCAGCGCTGCCAGGAACGTGTTGGCAAGCGTGACTGTGCTGTTCGCTATATCGGAGAAGAAGTTTCCGCTACCGGTCGATACCGACGTTGCGCTTCCCGGGGCCTCGTTGACGATTTCCCAAAGGCCGAGCTGAAATGCCACAGCGCTCGCAGCGTCGATGACTTTCGAAGCGTTCCAGTTGAAATATTTCACCAGAGCGGCTTCGCGAGTAGGGCCAAGTTCCCAGCCGACTTCCGTGAAGGCGCCTTGGCCAGGAAACAGCTGAGTGTACTTGTTGTTGTAAGTCGTACCCGGAGTCACATAGTCGAACAAATCCAGACACCAGGCCAGGAAAGTGCCGTTCTGGCTGTAACCCGACGCGGTGACCTGGAAGGGCCCCATCGTTCCCGCATATGATCTTGCCGGAGAAACGACAGTGACATCGACCGGACCCTTAAGGTTGCCGGGTGCCCAATTGACCGCCAATGACGCAGCAGAAGCCGACGCCGCCGAAAAAAGCAGGCCGGCAAGAACGGCTGCACCGAACTGCAACAAAATTTTCTTCATGATTCCCAACCCATACGCATTTGTACTGAGAATTTCAGTAACGATTTTCCCAAGATATGGCAATAACCTTTTGTTAACCGGTCGAAATCTCCGATGGAGACGCCGAAATGCGCCGGCTGTCAGCGTCCGCCCAATAATTCGACCGCCATCGCAACTGTATCGCTCCATCAGCCGGGGACTCGGCGACCGCGTTCTCCTGGCTCGACACGCGGCTACGATCTGGCCCTTGTCTCGATCTGAATTCGCTAAAATCAATGCACGGAACAAGAAGACTAAAGGCTGATTGCAGGGCCCGGCTGGCAAGGTTTCGAGCTCCCAATGGGCTGGAGCGATTATGACGTACCTACTCGCTATGCCGCACGGCTCCCAAACTTTTCGCTGATCCCGATTCAAAAGTGCGTAACTGGTGCGCGGATCGTCAAATGTTGGGGGGGGGGGGTATGTCGGGATGATTGGCGCTCTGCGACATTTTTGCTGCAATGCACATTTTTTTGTGGCGGTGCGGCGAAAAATGCAGCGCCGGGCCGGTTTTTGGGGGCTCCGAAGAGGGGGCGAAATTTGACAGTCGCTTTAAAGAAGGGTAAAAAAAGTGTTAAGAGGGGTAGTTGGGTTGGGTGTTGGATATGTCTTTCGGGAAAATTTTCGCTTTGAGCGCGGTGTTATCGCTTTGCGCAACCGCGTCTAACGCAGACGTGACGGCCATACCGCGCGTTTCTGATGAAGTGCCAGTTGATACCATCATGGCCTCGTTACCGGTTGCTCCTTCCATCGTGTTTTTCGTTTGTGGCATTTTGGGCTTGGCATTTCTCGCGCGTCGCAAGGCGCGCAAGACCACGCAGACTTTCTAAGAAATTCGACTTTATCGACTGTAGGCGTGCCAGGCGAATGCGCCTCGGGCAGGTGTTGTCGCGCTATTTCGACACCTTGCTGCCGTTCGTCGTTTGGCCTTTCTCTCTTACGCACGCGCGAAGACTGGGAAGCCGCCTTACCTGTGCCAAGATTTCTCTGTTTAACCCTGTTTTGGATTGCCGTGTTACGCGTCCTCGTTAATGCGGTATATCAGTTCTTGCTGCCGCCAAAGCGGGATGGAAGGTGGCGCCCGTGTCAAGCCGTCTTGGGGACCGATGAATGTCTGCATCAACACGTTTCTGCGCCACGATCGCGTTGGTCCTTCTTGGCGCGATCTCTATAGCCGGTTGCTCTTCTTCGGAAGATCGCGCGCGGGATCACTATGACCGCGGCATGGAGCTGATCGAAAAGGGGGAGTCGATTAAGGCCGCCCTTGAATTTCGCAATGCGCTGAAGCTCAAGAACGACTACGTCGAAGCAACGTTGCAGCTGGGCAAGATCGAGGAAACCCAGGGGCAACTCCAAAACGCCGTTCGCCGTTATACAACCGTGGCAGAACGTGACCCCAATCAGGTCGAGGCGCGGACTCGTCTGGCCAATATCCTTCTTGCTGCAGGTCGTACAGACGACGCCCTCGAATATGCGGACCAAGCCTATAAGATTGCAGGCGATGATCCGTCTGTCCTCGTTACCAAGGCAGCCATTGAACTGAGGCGAAACAATACCTCTGATGCGATCGCGTTTGCCAATCGTGCTTTGGAGAAAGATCCGGGATATGCCGATGCGCTGATGGTTTTGGCGGCGGAAAGGCTGCGCGCGGAAAAACCTCAGGAAGCGTTGGCGTTTCTGGACAAGGCGCCGAAATCGAGCGAGCGCAACGTAGCGCTCCAATTGCTGCGCCTGACAGCCCTGGAGGTTCTGGGCGACCAGCCCGGAGTGGAAAATCTCTTCAAGAAGATGATCGGCGTCTTTCCGGAAAACCCCGCATTTCGACAAGGGTTGGTCCAATGGTACCTGTCGAAGGGCCGAAAGGATGAAGCCGAAGAGTCGATGCGCGACTATGCGAGCGCCGAGCCCCAGAATGAGAATGCCCAGTTTGGTTTGGTCAGCTTTTTAACTTCGCAGAAGGGGTCCCAGGCGGCAATCGATTATATGGAAGGCCTCGTTGCCAATCCGGAAATTGGCGATGACATGCGCTTTCGCATGCAAATGGCGCTCGCCCAGTTGAAATATTCCTCGGGCGACCGCGCCGGTGCAACAGACTTGTTGCAGTCTGTTGTCGACAATGCCGAAGCGGAGAACCGAAACAAGGCCCGTATTGCATATGCATCGATGGAAGCTGCTCAGGGAAACTACGAGCATGCTGAAAAGCTCGTCGACGCAGCTTTGCAAGAAGACGCGAAAAATCCGGAAGCTCTCGGCGTCCGCGCTCAGGTTAAACTCGCGACCAAGCGGAGCGAGGAAGCAACCGACGATCTGATCCTTGCCCTCAACGAAGCGCCTCAAAACGCCAGGTTGAGGGTCTTGCTTGGCGAGGCCTACGAAAAGGCGGGCAAGGTCACGCTGGCGGAAGACTCATATGCCAAGGCGCTGGCGCTCAACGATGATCCCGCGGATGCAGGTCTTCGCATGGCGCGTTTTCTGTTGCGTTATGGCCGCACGACGCGCGCCCGCCAGGTTCTGGAAGATGTTGCGACGCGTGTGCCGAAGGACCGGCGTGTCCTGGCCCTTCTTGGCGATGTTCGCTTGGCGACCCAGGATTGGGTCGGAGCGGAGGATGTTGCGAAAAGGCTTCGAGCACTCGATCAGACTGATACGAGCCCGATTGCGGACAGGATCGCGGCCGCGGCCCTGAGCGGCCTCGACCGGCACGCGGAGAGTATCAACCTTTTAAAGTCCTCTTTGGATGAGGGTGACCAAGAGCTGAATACCGACCTCGTCCGGGCTTATGTCCAGTCAGGACAGCTGGATGAGGCAGAGAATTATCTGACGACGCGGCTCGACACCGAACCTGACAATGTGCGGGCACTTGTTCTGTTGGGTTCGGTCTACGCCAGCACCAATCGCCTTGACGAGGCAGAAGTGACATTCAAGAAGGCGGCTTCTGTAGAAACGGGCGAGGTTGGGTCGACTGCGCTCGCGCAATTCTACGCGTCGTCCGGGAGAATTGACGAGGCAGAAAAAGTCGCCCGTGACGGCATTGCCCGAAATCCACAGTCCAACGCACTTCGTTTCCTCTTGAGCTCTATTCTCCAGCGCGAACAACGCTTTGATGATGCCATTGCCATCTATGAGGAAATGTTTGCCAATGATCCGGAATCAACTGCCGTTGCCAATGATTTGGCGAGCCTTCTTTCGGAAAGACGCGGAGACCCGGCCTCGCTCGATCGAGCCTTTGAAATCGCCCAGCGCTTCAGGAATTCTGAAATTCCGCAGTATCTCGATACGCTGGGTTGGATCTATTATCTGAGGGGCGAATACGCATCGGCGCTACCGCTGGTTAAAACAGCGGCGGAGCGTTTGCCTGAGGTTGGTCTCGTCCAATTCCATCTGGGACTTGTCCAGAAGGAACTGGATAACAGGGAAGAGTCAATTGAGAGCTTGAAAAAGGCCATCTCTCTACCGGCGTCGATGACGGCATCGGACCTGGAGGCGGCAAAAAAGGCACTCGAGGATCAGCAAGAGGCAGCGGCTTCGAACTGATTAAGATGGATTGAATCGGCCTTGGGCCGAGCGGGTTGGGAAAGATGGATCAGGATTTCGATATTGGCACCTATCTGGCGATCGCAAAAAGGCGATGGCCATATTTCCTCCTGCCGGCGGTTCTTGTGATTGCCGCAACCGTGGCAATTGTCCTCGTATTGCCACGTAGCTACGAAGCAAAAGCGACGATCCTCGTAGAATCGCAGCGCATTCCATCCAAGCTCGTGGCCCCGACCGTGACGTCCGGGGCCGAAGAGCGTGTCAAGGTTATAGAGCAACGCCTGAAGGCGCGGAGTAACCTGCTAGATATCGCCGGCAAGTTTGATCTCTACCAGTATCAGGGAGAAAATCGGACACCGACATCGATCGTCGATGCAATGCGAAGAGCGATAGATATCCGGCAGATCGATGTCGGACGTATGAGCCGCAGTTCGGAAATCATCGGTTTTACGGTATCTTTTGCCTATCGAGACGCGACAATTGCGTCCCGCGTCGCCAATGAATTGGTGACGTCGATCTTGACGCAAAATGTCGAACAGCGTCTCAGCCGCGCCTCGGAGACGAGTGATTTCTTTCAAAAGCAGTTGGGCGAATATGAGAAAGAGCTCCTGGAGCTTGAGAACAGGATAGCGGACTACAAGCGTGAAAACGAAGACGCCTTGCCGGAAACGCTGCCCTATCGGCGTAATCAATTAGCGCAACTCACTGCGCAAATTGCGGAAATCGACCAGAAACTACGCTTGGCCCGCGACGGTGATACGGACGCGCTAACCGATGGTTCGGGCAAGGAACAGCTGGAATACAATCTTCAATCGAAGCAACTCGCTTATGATTCTTTTGTTGAAGAGCGTGATAAGCTTAAACCCTTGGTGGAAAAAGGTTTTGTGCCCAAACAGCGCTTGGTTGCGCTGGAACGCCAGATTGCGCAGACTGAACTTGAACTCGCGTCGATCCGATCACGTATGGCAAGCTTGGGTGTACTCGGTAACACAGAAGACACGATCAAATTTCTTCAGAGGCAGCGCGACGACCTTGCTGCAATTGTGTCCGATCTGACCGATAGCATTTCGAGGACGCCGTCTGTCGAGGCTGCGCTTTCGGCGCTTACCCGCGACTATCAAAATCTCAGGGATGAATATACCCAAACGAAAGCCAAGTTTGCCGATGCGCAGATCGGGGAAAGGCTTGAGCAGGATCGGCAAGCGGAGCGCTTCGAAGTCCTGGAGCAGGCGACAGTTCCAAGCGCGCCGACCAAGCCTAATCGCAAGAAGATCATGGTTGCGGGTCTTGGCGGAGGCTTCGCTCTCGGCATTGGCCTTGTCGTGCTTCTCGAATTGCTCGACAATTCGATCCGCGGTGTGTCTGACCTGGAGAGGCGCTTGCAGCTTAGGCCTATCGGCGTCATTCCCTATATCGTTACCCCCGCCGAGAGGCGTTGGACCATGCTGAAGATAGGAGGCGGAGCGGTTGCTTGTATCGCGATCGTCGCGGTCGGATTGATCGCCGTACATCTCTATTATCTGCCATTGGACCTGCTCGCCGAAAGGGGTTGGCAAAAGCTTCAGTCCCGCATGCCATTCGTCAGCTAGGGTTCAACCAACTCGATTTTACGGAGTTTGAAGTGGAACACATAAGGGATGCACTCGCAAAGGCGCGCGTTTCGCTCGACGAAGATCGCTTACCTGCGCATCAGCATGCTCAGCCGATTAGGGTTGATCGCGTCGTCTCGTCGGGCGCGATCAACAAGGAGGCTGCGCAAAGACCGGAGGTGGGAGCACCGAGTGTTCGGCGGGTTTCCGTTGATCCCAGGCGCCTGGAAAGGAACCGCATTGTGGCCCTTTCGATGAGTGACCCCAATCATGTCGCCTTCAACATGCTGCGCACACGGGTGCGAAAAATGATGCGCGACAACAACTGGAAAAAGCTGGCGATTACCTCGCCAACGCCGAGTTGTGGCAAATCCCTGGTCTCGTTGAACCTCTCCTTTTCGTTGGCCCGCGCCAAGGGCAGCCGCGTAGTCCTCGTCGATCTCGATTTGAGAAAGCCGTCGCTTGCAAAAACACTCGGGATCGAGACGACTGGATCGGTCGGGCGCTTCCTCGAAGGCGACGGGCGTGTTGAGGATTGCTTCGTCGCGGTCGACGATAACCTTGTTATCGGTCTCAACAAGGATCATCTCCAGCATTCCTCCGAACTCCTGCACGGCGGTCGCATGTCGGAATTGATGAGATTCATCTCCTCTTTGTCGCCAGACATGGTGTTGTTCGACTTGCCTCCGATGCGGTCGAGTGATGATGCACTCGCCTTTCTTCCGCAAGTTGATGCCTCCCTGCTTGTGGTGGCCTCAGGTACGACAACCGTGGCGGATGTCGATGAATGTGAGCAGCAGATATCTCAACTCGACAAATATGTTGGCATCGTCATGAACAAGACGGACGATGCTGCTAATGACTATTATCAATATTAGGCCGGGGCCACCGTGAACCGGATGTTGGACGCCAGGCAGTTCGCCGAAAGTCAAAAGGGTAGGGTGCCGATTTCCGCGTCGGTCATTTCCGGCATCGCGGCCTATATCGACTCCGTTGCGATCCTGGGCAGTGGCGCGGTCGTTTATTTATGGCTTGACCGGTTCGGGACAGAGACGTTCAGCCTCTATATAGCTTCCGTATGCGCCATCTGGCTGACGATCGTCATGATCTTCCAGTTTTCGGATCTCTATCGCTTTGAAGCCATTGTCCGTCCGGTTGCCAATATCGACAGCATGATCGTTGCCTTTCTGACAGGCTTCTTTTTCATGCTCGCGGCAGCTTTTGCTTTCAAGTTTTCCGGGACAATGTCGCGCCTCTGGTTTGGCACCTTTGCGATCACGTCTTTCTCGGTAACGGTCATCGCGAGGCTCGTGATGGCTTTCGTGGTAGTCCGCCTCGCAAGACGGGGCGTTTTTTCCCGAAACGTGATCATCGCCGGCACGAGAGAGCATGTCGAACGTCTTGTTCGGCGCATGGAGCGGTCCCGTCAGTCTTTCGTGCGCTTTGCTGCGCTTTTCGTCGATGACAGCTCTGAACCTTTGATCGCAGGATACCCCGTCGCGGGATCAGTTGGCGACATTCCCTTCTATGTCCGTTCGGCATCGGTCGATGATGTCGTTATCGCGCTTCCCTGGTCGGAAGAGCAGCGAATCCTCGAACTCATCGACCGCCTGCGCGAGCTTCCGGTCAATGTCTATCTGGGCTCAGACCTCATAGGCCTTCGCCTCGATTTCAATAAGCCGCCGGACCATTTCTCCGGTGCCCCCATTCACTCGGTCTTTGGTCATCCGATGCCGGGGTGGGCGGTCGCGATCAAGTCGATCGAGGATTATGTCCTTGCGACGCTCGTTTTGGCGGTCCTGGCCATCCCGATGGCCCTGATAGCTTTTATCATAAAGTTGGACAGTCCGGGTCCGGCACTGTTCAAGCAAGACAGGCTGGGTTTCAACAACAAGAAGTTCTCGATTTATAAATTCCGCTCCATGCGCGACGGTGAAGTTCCTGAAAAGGTGACAGTTCAGGCAACCAAGGATGATCCGCGAGTGACGCGTGTCGGCCGAATACTCCGTCGTTCCAGCCTCGACGAGTTACCACAGCTTCTCAACGTCCTGAACGGCACGATGTCTCTCGTTGGTCCGCGCCCCCACGCCGTTGATCACAATGAGCATTACTCGAAGCAAATCCGTGGTTATTTCGGACGCCATCGGGTCAAACCCGGCATTACCGGCTGGGCGCAGGTCAATGGGTTGAGAGGCCAGACGGAGACACCGGAAAAAATGGCGGAGCGCGTTCGCTATGATGTTTACTACACGGAGAACTGGTCGCTGTTCCTCGACCTTCGCATTCTCCTGCAGACCTTCCTGATCGTTTTTACGGGCAAGAACGCGCATTGAGGGTGGCGTGACCGACCGCAGAGCCTGGATCAAACGGTTTCATCGGCCTGTTCACGTTAAACATTTCAGGAGCTTCGGTCTGTCGCCAAATGCCGGATTGTGCAAATACACCTTTGTCGATTGAACGGAAGAAACATACGGGGTTGGGGTCCGATTCATGAAGGGTATCATTCTGGCCGGCGGCAGCGGGACGCGGCTTTATCCGGCGACGATTGCCGTTTCGAAGCAATTGCTTCCCGTCTACGACAAGCCGATGATCTACTACCCGCTGAGCGTTCTCATGCTCGCGGGCATTCGCGAAATCCTGATCATCTCGACGCCGCGCGATTTGCCGCTCTTTCGCGAACTTCTTGGCGACGGATCGGCCTTTGGCGTCGAGTTTTCCTATGCCGAACAGGCTGCACCGAATGGCCTCGCCGAAGCCTTCATCATTGGCCGCGACTTCGTCGGCGATAGTCCGGTTGCGCTGGTCCTGGGTGACAATATTTATTACGGCCACGGGCTGACGGATATTGCAGTTGAGGCTGCCGCCAGGGAGAAAGGCGCCACTGTTTTCGCCTACTATGTCTCCGATCCGGAACGCTACGGGGTTGTCACCTTCGACGAGAAGACCGGCGTCGCGACCGGGATCGAAGAAAAGCCAAAGGCGCCGAAATCGAACTGGGCGGTGACCGGCCTCTATTTCTACGACAATGACGTCCTCGATATCGCAGCCTCGATCAAGCCGTCGCCGCGCGGCGAACTCGAGATCACCGACGTCAACCGCGCCTATATGGAGCGCGGCGACCTCGTCGTCGTCAAGCTTGGCCGCGGCTACGCCTGGCTCGACACTGGCACCCATGACAGCCTGCACGAGGCGGGCAGCTTCGTGCGCACCATCGAGCATCGCCAGGGCGTCAAGATCGCCTGTCCCGAGGAGATCGGTCTCGACCGCGGCTGGCTGACGTCGGAGGCCGTTCTCAAGCGGGCCGACATGCTCGGCAAAACGGGCTATGCAGATTATCTGCGCCGCCGGGCCGCCGAGATCGCCCGTGGTTGAAGTTCGCGATCTAGGCCTTGATGGCGTGAAGGAGATCGTGCCGAAGAAGCACGGCGACGATCGGGGCTTCTTTTCCGAGACCTTCAACAGCCGCGACCTCGCGGCCGCCGGACTTCACGTTGACTTTTGTCAGGACAATCACAGCCTGTCGTCTGCTCCGGGCGTCTTGCGCGGCTTGCATTACCAACTGCCGCCGCGAGCTCAGGACAAGCTCGTCCGTGTCATCCGTGGCGCGATCTACGATGTCGCCGTCGACATTCGCAAAGGGTCACCGACATTCGGTCGGTGGGTTGGTTTGGAGGTCTCGGCGCAGAAGTGGAACCAGATCTTCGTTCCCAAGGGCTTCGCGCATGGTTTCGTCACGCTGATGCCCGACACGGAAGTGATCTACAAGGTGACCGATTTCTATTCGCCGGACCATGACCGGGGAATTCGATACGATGACCCGGCAATCGCCATCGATTGGCCTGTCGACGCTGGTGCCGTCACGCTTTCGGCCAAGGACACGGCCGCGCCGCTGCTCGCCGAAGTCGACACCGGCTTTGTCTACGGGAAAGGGGCCTGACATATGCGCATCCTGGTTACCGGCGGCGCCGGCTTCATCGGTTCTGCTGTTTGCCGCCATCTTGTCGGCGAGGGCGATTTCGTTCTCAATGTCGACGCGCTGACCTATGCGGGCAATCTGCAGTCTTTGCGCGCAATCGAGAACCAGCCGAACTACACCTTCCTGCAGGCCGACATTTGCGACGAGGAAGCGATCCTCGAGGCCATGCGCGCGCATGATATCGACGCGGTGATGCATCTCGCGGCCGAAAGCCATGTCGATCGGTCGATCGACGGTCCGGACATCTTCCTTCAGACCAATGTGATCGGCACGTTCCGCATGCTGTCGGCGGCGCGGCGCTACTGGGCCGAACTGCCCGCGGACCGCCGTGGTGCCTTCCGGTTTCACCATGTGTCCACCGACGAGGTCTACGGCGATCTGCCCTTCGACAGCGGCATCTTCACAGAAGAAACGCCCTACAAGCCGTCGTCGCCCTATTCGGCCTCGAAAGCGGCATCGGACCATCTCGCACGCGCCTGGTACCATACCTATGGCCTGCCCACGGTGCTCTCCAATTGCTCCAACAATTACGGGCCGTTTCATTTTCCGGAAAAGCTGATCCCGCTGGTGACGCTGAACGCGCTGGATGGCCGGGAGTTGCCGGTCTACGGTCAGGGTCTGAACATCCGCGACTGGCTCTTCGTTGAAGATCACGCCCGCGCGCTGGAGGCCGTGATCAAGCGGGGCGTGCCCGGCGAAACCTACAATATCGGTGGCCGCTCCGAGCGCACGAATATCGATGTCGTTCGAACGATCTGCGCGATCCTCGACGAAGAACGTCCGCAAAAGTCGAAGAGCTATGCTGATCAAATCGCTTTCGTGACCGATCGGCCCGGCCATGATCGGCGCTATGCGATCGATCCGACAAAGATCGAAACCGAGTTGGGGTGGAAGGCTCAGGAGACCTTTGAGAGCGGTCTGCGCAAGACCATCCGCTGGTATCTCGACAACGACTGGTGGTGGGCGCCGATCCGTGAAACGGACAAGGGCGAACGCCGTGGCAAGGTCCATGCCGGATAAGCCCCTGCGAATTGTCGTGACAGGCAGGGAAGGGCAGGTCGCCCGCGCGCTTGCCGAACGCTGGGCGACCTGCGACGATGTTGAACTGATCCATGCCGCGCGTCCTGATTTCGACATGTCGAAGCCAGAGGGACTCGCCGAGAAGATCGCGGCGCTTGCGCCCGACATCGTCGTCAACGCCGCAGCTTACACGGCCGTCGATCAGGCCGAGAGCGAGCCCGAACTGGCGTTGACGGTTAACGCGGTCGCCGCCGGCGAAATCGCCCGCGGAGCGTATTTTGCCGGCGCTCCGGTGATCCAGATTTCGACGGACTACGTCTTCGACGGCACCTTGGGGAGGCCATATAGCGAGACCGATTCGGTCTCTCCACTCGGCGTCTACGGCCGGACAAAGCTGGCCGGAGAACGGGCGGTGGCCGCCGCCAATCCGGACCACATCATCCTGAGGACGTCATGGGTCTATTCCCCTTTCGGAAAGAATTTCGTCAAGACCATGCTGCGGCTCGCTGAGACGAGGGAGGAACTCAGTGTCGTCTCCGACCAGACCGGTAATCCGACATCGGCATTCGTGATCGCGGACGGCATACTCGCCGTTGCGCGAAAGATTAACTCGGTGGGTTCCGACCGCGTGTCAGGAATTTATCATCTCGCCGGTTCGGGCTCGACCAATTGGTTCGAATTCGCCCAGGCGATCTTCGACCTCGCCCGGCAAACCGGAAAGAAGACGCCGCGTGTAAACGCAATCACGACGGCCGACTATCCGACACCCGCCCGAAGGCCTGCCGACTCCAGGCTCAACACGACATTGTTCGAGTCAATATTCGATTACCACCCTTCCAATTGGCGGCAATCGCTCGCCGATATTGTCTCTGAACTGAATAGTTATTAGTCAAAAAGAAGAACTGATGCCTAATATTGCGGCTAAGTGCGGTCATTTATGTGGTAACTCGGAAAGGCGGCACATTTCTCTGTGCTGCCGGCTGGACATCCGGTCGAAGATTGTGTAGTGGTTAACCCATCGTAAAGATAGGAGGCATGGGTTGCCATGTTTGGGGTTGGGAAATTAATGTCTGTAGGCATGTCGGCGATCGTTGCCGGTTTTGTCTTCGTCTCGTCGGCGGGCGCAGCCACAGTTAGCGTTTCCAAGGGAAATGCATTGCTGGACGCGGCCTTGCTGAATGATTTGGGCGCTCCTGCTGCCGCGTTGAGTGGTGTTCTTCCGGATGGGGGGGAGTGGTTCACCACTTCTTACGTCCCTGCTCCTGGCAAGACATCAGTGACGGGAAATGTCGTCAACACGTATAAAAGCCCGTGGTCTGGCTCCGCGTGGCAGGATACTGCGAAGTATTGGACCACTGGCACCAATGGTGCCCCGAACCCGAATGCGCCAAACCCGGGTGTTTTGGTGTTCGATCATCAGCATACGTCCCTTTCGATGCTCTGGGGTTCTGTTGACCTTTACAACTCCATCAGCTTTTACCTCGCCGGTGCTTTGATTGATACGATCACCGGAGCGGATATTCTGGCTCTCGACGGCAATATCCAGCAGGGTGCTGGCGCGGTCTTGGTCAATTTCCTGGTCAGTGGCGGAACGTTCGACCGCTTGGTGTTCTCGTCCACCAGTAACGCTTTTGAGGTTTCGAACCTCGAAGTGAATGACTCCCAGATCCCCGGTGTGCCGCTTCCGTCTGCTTTGCTGCTGCTCGGATCGGTCGTTGGCGGATTGGGTTTCTTCGGTTCGCGGCGGAAAGCTGTAGCAAGCTTCGGCTGAACTAGATTGTATGAACTTAGAAGCGGCCAAGAGATTGGCCGCTTTTTTCTTTGGGCTACGCAAAAGTTATCACTCGCGAGATAGCGGGTTCGAGGGCAGTTAATAGCGCCTTGCCAAGCCGCGCATATCGGCTATGGCAATGTCATCCCCATCCGGCGGACGCGACCGCTAACCTAACGACCGCCCCCGCATGAAAATTTCCTTCGTCATCCCTGCCTATAACGAGCAGGATTTCATCGGTCCCTGCCTTGAAAGCGTGATGCGCGAACTGGGCTTTACCGATTGCGATGCGGAAGTCATCGTCGTCAACAATGCCAGCACGGATGCGACGCGCGAGCGGGCGCTGGCGGTGCCGGGCGTCCGGGTGGTCGACGAACCGCAAAAGGGGCTCGTTCGGGCACGCCAAGCCGGCTATCTCGCTTCGTCGGGAGAGCTGATCGCCAATATCGATTCCGACACACGCTTGCCGGAAGGCTGGCTTAAGACCGTGCTCGACACGTTCCGGCGCGATCCGGATCTCGCAGCTTTGAGTGGTCCCCTGATCTACTACGACATGTCGTGGACGGGCCGGGCGATGGTGCGCCTTTTCTATTCCGTTGGATATCTCGTTTCGGCATTCACCAATCGCTTTACAGGGAAGGGTGCGATGGTTCAGGGCGGAAATTTCGTCCTGCGCCGCACTGTTCTCGACCAGATCGGCGGCTATGACACGACCATCGAGTTCTATGGCGAGGACACTGACGTGGCGCGCCGCGTCAGCCAGGTCGGCCGCATAAAATGGACCTTCGCGCTGCCGATCTATTCCTCGGCGCGGCGCATGAAAGGCGAGGGTATCGCGACGACCGGGCTGCGCTACGCACTGAACTATCTGTCGGTTTCGTTCCGCGGGCGCCCGCTGAGCCAGGACTACAAGGATATCCGTCCCGGCGCGGACTGACCGATAGATTGGTCGAGAAAGGCCAGCACCGCTTCGCGCATTTCCGGTGTCTCGACATGGCCAGTCTGCGGCGAGACGAGGATGCTGAGGTTATCCGGTGTCTCGGCCTTGGCGTAGGCGCGCCGCAACGTCAGGAGGGCGGGCTCGAGGGCTTCCGGCGGTGTCAGCGGATCGGTCGCGCCGACGCCGACAAGTTGAGGCCTAGGTGCAACCAGCGCGGCCACATCGGCCATGTCGCAATGGTCCAGCAAGCCGGGCACGGTCATGTAGATCCCGTGCAGATCGTGCCGGCCGGTCTCGATCAGCCCGCCAATATTGGAAAATACGCAGAGATGCGCGGCCGCCGCGATCCGCTTGTCGAGGGCGGCCAGCCAATAGGCATGCGTCGCGCCCATCGAAATGCCGAATGTGGCAATGCGTGCGCTGTCCACATCGGAACGTTCGCACAGATAGTCGAGTGCCGCGGAAAGATCCGCCAACATATCGCCGAACAGCGTCCTCCCGCGCCACAAAGCTTGCTTGGCGAGCGCGCTTTCCGTGCCGTCCTTCTGTCGGTCGCCGAAGCCGGCGACGTCAATGCAGACAACCAGATAGCCCCGCGCCGCAAGCAGCGGGCCATAGGGCGGATCCTGCAAGGCCGGTCGGCCTTCGAGCAGTTCCCGCCGACCGATGTCGTAACGATTGCCATGGGCATGGCAGTAGAGAATGGCGGGGAAGGGGCCCGGTCCGTCCGGGCGGCAGAGCGTGCCGGGAATGTCGCCCGCTTGGGTCGTCAGCCGGATCTCCTCGACGACGTGGCCCGCCGTCGATGCGCTGCCGGTTGTCTCGCCGCCGGCCAGCGGCGGCGGGCCGCCGGGAAAACCCAGAAGCGTCCACAGCCTTGTCGGGTCGATGCCGGTCCCGTCCATTCGTCCTTGCAATCAGTGAATTCGGCGATAAGCTGGTATACTAGTACTTCGGCGCTTTGGGAGGAGCAATTGCCGAAATTGCAATTCATCTCTTGTCGGGCTGTACCGGCCAAGGAAAGGGCGCGTCCATGCCTCGCCTGAGCGCCGAGGCGGAACGCTTCGATCCCGGTCCGGCGCTGGACGATATCGCCATCGACCGGTCGCGCTCGATCGCCCCGCAGATCTATGACGCGTTGCGGGCGCGCATCGTCGACAACCGCCTCCCGCCTGGTGCTTTCCTGAGCGAAGCCGAAATCGCGCGCTTCTGCGATATTTCCCGCACGCCGCTCCGCGCCGCGCTCCAGCAACTCGCCGGCGAGGGGCTGATCATCGTGCGTCCGCAGGTCGGCTCTGTCGTCGCGCCCCATGATGAGGCACGGCTGCGCGAGGCGGTCTTCATCCGCTGCGCCATCGAGGAAGCGGTCGCTCGCCGCCTGGCGGAAACCGGCATCGATGAAGAGGTTCTTGCGCCGATCCTCGCCGCGCAGAAGCTCGCGGCCGAGCGCGACGACTACATGACATTCTTCCGCCATGACGAGCGCTTCCACGAGGCGCTCGCGGAGATGGCCGGTGTGCCCAATGCCTGGCATCTGGTACAGTCGGTCAAGGCGCATGTCGACCGCAGGAGACTGAAGCTGATGTCCTCCATCAAGGGGCGTTCCATGCAGGCCTATCGGGATCACATTGCGCTGCTCGAGCAAATCCGCGCCCACGATGCGGACGCCGCAGCGAAGGTCATTCGCACGCATGTGGATTCCGTTTTCGAAACCGGAGCGGTGAACGGAAACAAGCATCGGTAAGCCGGGATCTGGCTTGTCTGGTCAAGGTTAGTGTACTAGTATACCAGTTCTCAAGGGAGGAGAATGCCATGAAGAACAAATTACAGATGACGCTGGCTATGGGCGTGGCTGCGCTCGGCCTGATGGCCGGCAATGCGCTCGCCGAAACCGAGCTGCGCATGACCTGGTACAACGACGGCATCGAGGGCGAGGTGATGCGCGGCATCCTCGACAAGTTCGAGGCCGACAATCCGGATATCAAGGTCACGCTCGACGTGGTGCCCTACAAGGCAATCCTTGAAAGCCTGCCTGTGCAGCTCGCCGCGGGCGAGGGGCCCGATATCGCCCGTGTCACCGATCTCGGCGGCCTGTCGAAATACTATATGGACCTGACGCCCTATATCTCCGATCCCGCTTATTGGGAGGCCAATTTCGGCCCCTTCCTCAAATGGCTGCGCCAGCCGGGCGACACCTCGTCGATTTCCGGTTTCATGACGCAGCTCACCGTGACGGGCCCCTATGTCAACAAGACCCTGTTCGAGCAGGCCGAGGTCGACATGCCGGGCGAGGGCGCGACTTGGGATGACTGGGCGAAAGCCTCCAAGGAAGTGGCCGACAAGCTCGATATCCCGATCCCGATGGCCTGGGACCGTTCCGGCCACCGTGTTGCCGGCCCGGCGATCTCCATGGGCGCCAAGATGTTCGACGCCGATGGCGAACCCGCGCTCGTCGATGACGGCCTGAAGCTGATGGCCACCAAGCTCTATGACTGGCACCAGGACGGCACCATGGCCAAGGAGCTTTGGGGTTCGGTCTCAGGCTCGCAATATCTCGGCGCCAACGAGGACTTCGCCAACGCCAAGGTCGTGATGTACATGTCCGGTTCCTGGCAGATCCCGCAATTCGCCGACAAGATCGGCGACGCCTTCGACTGGTGGGCCGTGCCTGCGCCCTGCGGTCCGGCGGCCTGCACGGGCATGCCGGGCGGCGCGTCGCTCGTCGCGCTCAAGACCTCCAAGCATCCGGAAGAAGTCGGCAAGCTGATGGACTATCTGTCCTCGGAGGACGTGCTGGCGGAATTCTACGGCAAGACGCTGTTCATTCCGGGTCATCTCGGCCTCGCCGCGAAGGGCATCGACTTCGCCACCGATGACCCGCGCGCAAAGCATGCCCTGTCGACCTTCTCGGCGGCGGTTCCGTCGATCTCGCCGATTGCCTTCGATCTGCAGGGCTATGTCAACAACCGCGTCATGTTCAACGCGCTCATCTCGCGTCTCGGCGAGGCTATTGTCGGCGAACTCACGCTCGACCAGGCCTTCGACCGCATGACGCAGGACGTCGAACAGCAGATCGCGGAGAAGAAGCGCGGCGGCTGAGGCTGCGCCTGAAGGACTAACCTCCCTGCCGGGCGCGGCTACGGCTGCGCCCGGTCCCTTCTCCAACGAACCCGGCCCGACGCGGATCAATGGCACTCGAAGACACCCCACGCTCGCAAAGCGAAAGCAGTCCATCGCTTCTCAACGCGATCGCCGCTTGGCCCGTCCGCGTGCTCTTCACCATTCTCGATGTCCCGTTGAGGGGACTGCAGCGCCTGCTCGGCATCCGCGCGATGCCCTACATCTTCATCCTGCCGAACCTCGCCTTTTTCGGCCTGTTCGTGGTCGTGCCGCTGTTCATCAACTTTGCCTTTTCGGTGACCGGCGGCACCAATCTCTATCTCGATGAACGGCCCTTTGTCGGGCTGGAGCAATATGGCTTCCTCTTCGATTGCGGCAATTATCTCGATCCGACGACCTGCCGGGAAGACCGCTTCTGGCACGGCGTCTTCAACACATTCACTTTCGTTTTCTTTCAGGTCAGCCTGATCGTCCTGTTCTCGCTGATCACCGCGTTGATCCTGAACAGGGAAATCCGCGGTCGCGGCTTCTTCCGCGCCGCCTTTTTCTTCCCGGTGCTTTTGTCGCCGGTGGTGGTCGCCCTGATCTGGAAATGGATCCTGCTGCGCGACGGCGTGCTCAACGCCTTCCTGGTTTCGGTCGGCCTCGATCCGATCCTCTATTTCGTCTCGCCCGCATGGTCGATGTTCTGGGCGATCTTCGTCTCGGTCTGGGCCCATATGGGCTTCTACACGCTGATCCTGCTCGCCGGATTGCAGGCAATCCCGCCCGATCTCTACGAGGCCGCCGAGATGGACGGCACGAAGCGCGAGCGCGTCTTCTTCCGCATCACGCTGCCGCTGCTTTGGCCCAACATGCTGGTGGTCATCGTTCTGGCGCTGATCAAGGCCGTGCAGATCTTCGACGAGGTCTTCGTCCTGACCGGAGGCGGACCGGGCACCGCGACCCAGTTCATCGTCCAGTACATCTACACGACCGGCTTCTCGAACCAGGTCCAGAATTTCGGCCTCGCGGCAGCGGCTTCAGTGGTCCTTGGCGTCGTGTTGTTCGTGCTGACGCTGCTGCAACTCGCCGCCAGCCGGCGCAAGGACGAGGCCTGACATGGCAGAGGCGAACACCATGTCTGACCGGTCCGTCTCCCGGTTCCTGACCGCGAGGCGCGGCGGCAGTTCCATGCACTGGACCGATATTTTCTCCTATGTCTATCTCGCGCTCGGTGTCGCGCTGATGTTCGGCCCTGTCGTCTGGCTGGCACTCTCCTCCTTCAAGACGCCCGCCGGCCTTCAGGAGTTTCCGCCGACCCTGCTGCCGCTCGGCCAAATTGAGCGTCCGGTCGAGGGCTATGACGACCCGTTGCCGATGTTCAAGGTGACGATGGAAGACGGCACGGTGCGTGAACTGGCGCAGATCCGCCGCATCGGCATCATCGCCCAGATGGTCGACCCGGAGAATCCGGGCGAAACCATCAAGGTGCCTATCGCCAGCCGCGAGCCGATCCGCGAATTCCGCGTCGCCTGGGAGAACTACACGAAGCCGCTGGAGCGCTTCAACTTCCTGACCTATCTCAACAATTCGGTGATCGTCACGGCGGCTGCGACGTTGGTTACGCTTCTGATCAACTCCATGGCGGCCTTCGGCCTCGCCATCTACGAGTTTCGCGGCCGCAACGCGGTCATGCTCTTCGTCATCGGCACTCTGATGATCCCGATCACCATCATTCTCGTGCCGGCCTATCTGGTCGTCACGGAGCTCGGCATGGTCAATTCGCTCTGGGCGGTGATCCTGCCGGGCGCGGCGACGCCGACCGGTGTTTTCCTCTTGAGGCAATACATGCTGACCATCCCGCGCGACCTGATCGAGGCGGCGCGCATGGACAAGGCGTCCGAATGGTCGATCTACTGGCGCATCGTGTTGCCGCTGTCGCTCCCGGCGATTGCCGTGCTGGCGATCTTTTCGGTCATGTGGCGCTGGAACGACTTCCTCTGGCCGCTGATCGTCTTGAATCGCTCAGAGGTTTACACGCTCCAGATCGGCCTCAACGCGTTTCAGGGGGAACTCGACGTGCAGTGGCACTACGTGCTCGCCATGACCGTCGTGGCGCTGATCCCGGTCACGCTGGTCTTCGCATTCCTCCAACGCTTCATCACCACCGGCATCGCCTCGAGCGGCATGAAATGATCCACGAAAAGCCCTTGATCCTGTTCGATCCTTTCCCGCGCAACGAGGCGATGGTGTTCACGTCGGACGTCGCCGCTGAACTCGGCCGGCTGTCGACACTCGTCACTCATTTCGGCTCCCGCGCGTCGGACGATCTGGTCGAAAGCGTGCTCGCCGATGTCGAGATCATCGTCGGCCAGACCGCCATGGGAAAGGACCGGCTGGACCGCGCGCCGAAGCTGAAGGCGATCCTCAACGTCAAGGCGAACTGGGAACCGAATATCGACTACGCCGAATGCCAGCGCCGCGGCATCCATGTCCTCTCCGCCGCGCCGGCCATGGCGCCCGCGGTCGCGGAATATTGCCTCGGCCAGGCGATCGCGTTGGCGCGCGGACTTCCCGCCGCCGACCGGCTGTTCCGCGCGGGCGAAGAAAAATACGGCATCGGCGGCAACGGCCGGGCCTACAGCCTCTACGACGCCCCGGTGGGCCTCATCGGTTACGGCAATCTCGGCCGCGCCCTTGCGCCGCTGCTCAAGCCCTTCGGCTGCCGCATCGCCGTCCACGACCCCTGGCTTTCCGACCGCTATCTGGAAACGCAGGGGGTCGTTCCGGCATCGCTCGAAGAGGTGCTGACGCAGAGCCGCTTCCTCTTCATCCTCGCCGGCGTGACCAGCGAGAACGAAGGCTTTCTCGACCGCGCAAAACTCGCGCAAATCCCGGAGGGCGCCTCGGTCATCCTCGGTTCCCGCGCCGAAGTGGTGGAGTTCGATGCTTTTCTGGAAATGGTGGGCGAGGGACGCTTTCGCGCCGCGGTCGACGTCTTCCCGGAGGAGCCCGTGCCTGCCGATGCCGCGTCGCGGACGACGCCTAATGTCCTTTTCTCCGCTCATCTCGCCGGCGGGCTGGAGCCTTCCTATGCGCGCATCCGCGACATGATGATGGACGACATCCGCCAGATCCTCGCCGGCCTGCCGCCGCTTCGCATGCAGCGCGCCGAGGCGCGCCAGGCGGCGATGGCGAGAAGTCGATAGATAGAAGGAACGAAGACGCGTGACGGAAATCCGCCTGAAAAACGTCCTAAAGGCCTATGGCAATGTCGAGGTCATCCACGGCATCGACCTGAAAGTCGAAAGCGGCGAATTCGTCGTCTTCGTCGGCCCGTCCGGCTGCGGCAAGTCGACCCTGCTGCGCATCATCGCCGGCCTGGAAAAGGTTACCGGCGGCGAGGTGCTGATCGACGGCAATGTCGTCAATGCAATTCCCGCCTCCGAACGCGGTCTGGCGATGGTGTTCCAGTCCTACGCGCTTTATCCGCACATGTCGGTCTACAAGAACATGGCCTTCGGCCTTGAGAATTCGCGCATGCCGCGCTCCGAGATCGAGAGCCGCGTCAACCAGGCGGCAGCGATGCTGCAGATCACCGACTACCTGCATCGGCGTCCAAAACAGCTCTCCGGCGGCCAGCGCCAGCGTGTCGCCATCGGCCGCGCCATTGTCCGCGATCCCAAGGCCTTCCTGTTCGACGAACCGCTGTCCAATCTCGACGCCGAATTGCGCGTCGCCATGCGCAAGGAACTCGCCGCCCTGCACGGCAAGCTCGGCGGCACGATGATCTATGTCACCCACGACCAGATCGAGGCGATGACGCTCGCCAACAAGATCGTCGTCCTCAATGCCGGCCGGGTGGAGCAGATCGGCGCCCCGCTCGACCTCTACAACAAGCCGCAAAACACCTTCGTGGCCGGCTTCATCGGTTCGCCGCGCATGAACCTGCTGGAAGCCGAGATCACCGAGGGCGAGGGCGGGCTGGAGCTTTCGGCTGGCGGCCAGCGGATCGCCATTCCACCGATCGACGGATTGAAGCCGGGCGACAAGGTGACCTTTGGCGCGCGGCCGGAACATATCGCCATCGTCGCCGACGGGGAGGGCGATATCGCCGCGAGCGTCGATTTGACAGAGCAACTGGGCGGCGAGACCTATGTCTACGCCACCGTCGACGGCCTGCCGCAGCTGACCGTGCATCAGGTCGGCCAGCTTCCCGTCCATCGCGGCGAAACCGTGCATCTGCGTTTCAACCGTGACGAGATGCATCTCTTCGACGCGTCCGGCAAGGTCATCGTCAACGGGTTCAAATTATGACTGCGGCAAAGCTGGGTATCGCCGTCATCGGAACCGGCATGGCGGCGACGCCGCATGCGCGGGCGCTTCGGGATCTCGCCGACCGGATCGAGGTGCGCGGCGTCTATTCGCGCAGGAAGGAAAAGCGCGAGGCCTTCGCTTCGGAATATGGCTTTCCCGCCGTCGACAGTATCGACGCGCTTGCCGACGATCCCTCCGTCGATGCCGCCCTGCTGATCACCCCGCCGAACCAGCGTATCGACCTCGTCCGCCGTTTTGCTGAGGCCGGCAAGCACATCCTGATGGAAAAGCCGGTCGAGCGGACTACGGAAGCCGCGGAAGAGATAGTCCGCATCTGCGAGACCAACCGCGTCCGCCTCGGCATCGTCTTCCAGCATCGTTACCGCGAGGCGTCGCAAAAATTGAAAGCCTTGCTCGACGACGGCACGCTCGGCGAAATCCGCCTCGTACGCGCCAGCGTGCCCTGGTGGCGCGAGCAGTCATATTACGACGAGCCGGGCCGTGGCACATACGAGCGCGACGGCGGCGGCGTGCTGATCAGCCAGGCGATCCACACGCTCGACCTGATGCTGAGTCTGACCGGACCCGTCGCCGAGGTTCAGGCGGTCGCGGCGACCACGCGCTTCCACGACATGGAATCGGAGGATTTCGTCGCCGGCGGCATGTGGTTCGCAAGTGGCGTGCCAGGCGCGGTCATGGCGACCACGGCGTCCTTTCCCGGCGATGCGGAATCGATCACGCTCGACTGCGAAGAGGCCAGCGCGCATCTGCAATCAGGCGTATTGACGATCAACTGGCGTCAACGAGGCGTCGAGACAATTGGCAAACAAGGCGCATCCGGCTCAGGCGCCAACTTCATGGATGTCTCACCAGAATGGCACCGTGACCTGATCGCGGCCTTCGCCGATTCCGTGCGCGCCGGCCGCGATCCCGTGCCATCCGGCCGCGACGCGCTCGACGTCCACCGTCTCATCGACGCGCTGATCGCCTCGTCGCGCGAACGCCGCGCAATCGAAATTCTCTCTTCAACCGCTTGAAGGTGTCCCATGAGTGACCTCAAACTCGCCGTCATCGGCGTCGATCACCGCCATATCTACGGCCAACTGGCCGGCATGCTCGAACTCGGCTGCACCTGCAAGGGCTGGTGGACCGACGGCGATCCGCAACCCGTCGAGGGCTTCGTCAAGCGGTTCCGCGATATTCCCCGCGTTGCAGACCGTCGCGATCTACTGGATGATCCGGAGATCGATCTCGTCCTGCTTGCCGACATTCCCGCCCGCCGCGCCGAGCGCGCCATCGAGGCGATGAAGGCCGGCAAGGACGTCATGAGCGACAAGCCCGGCTGCACGACGCTCGCACAGCTCGACGCGATTAAGGCGACCGTCGCCGAGACTGGCCGCATCTGGTCGATCGATTTTTCCGAGCGCTTCGAGGTGCCGGCAGTCGGCAAGGCGGCGGAGCTGGTGCGCGCCGGCGCGATCGGCAAGGTCGTCCAGACCGTCGGCCTCGGCCCGCACCGTCTCAACCGCCACACCCGCGAGGACTGGTTCTTCGAACAGGACCAGTATGGCGGCGTGCTCTGTGACATCGCCTCGCACCAGATCGACCAGTTCCTGTTCTTCACCGGTTCGGACGATGCCGAGATCGTCGCATCGAGCGTCGGCAATTTCGCGCATCCGGGCGATCCGGGCCTTGAGGATTTCGGCGAGATCCTGCTGCGGTCGGACAAGGGCCAGGGCTATATCCGCGTCGATTGGTACACGCCGGACGCGCTGCCGACCTGGGGCGACGGCCGCCTGACGATCCTTGGAACGGAGGGCACCATCGAACTGCGCAAATATGTCGATATCGCCGGCCGTCCTGGCACTGACCATGTCTTCCTCGTCAATGGCGAGCGCTACGAGCATATCGACGGGTCGGCGACGCCGCTCACCTATTTCCGCGATCTCGCAAACGACATCCGCGACCGTACCGAGACGGCGATGACCCAGGCCCATTGCTTCAAGGTCATGGAACTGGCGCTGAAGGCGCAGGCCCAGGCTGCGAAGCTCGGCAATCTGAAGGGCGCATGATGCTGAACGTCGCCATTCTCGGCGCCGGCATCGGCGCACAGCATCTCGACGGCTACCTCGCCTTGCCGGACCGCTACCGCGTCGCCGCGATCTGCGATCTGGATGCCGAAAAGGCCGGCGCGCTGGCCGCGAAAGCGCCCGATTGTACAGTCGTCTCCGATGCCGACGCGGTCATCGCCGATCCGGCCATCGACATCATCGACATCTGTCTGCCGCCGCATTTGCACGGCCCCGTCGCAATCAAGGCCTTCGCCGCGGGCAAACATGTGATCTGCGAAAAGCCGATTGCCGGCAGCGTCGCCGAAGCCGACCGGATGCTGGAAGCCGCGCGGTCTTCGGGCCGGCTCTTCGCGCCGATCTTCCAGTATCGCTATGGTCGCGGCCTCTACCAGCTCGCGGCTTTGCAGGAGAGGGGGCTTGCGGGAAAGCCGCTCGTCGCCACGCTGGAGACGCACTGGAACCGCACCGCCGACTATTACGCCGTGCCCTGGCGCGGCAAATGGGCGAGCGAACGCGGCGGCGCGGTCCTCGGCCATGCGATCCACATCCACGATCTGGTCACGGCGTTTTTCGGACCGGTCACCGAGGTCTCGGCAATCCTCGATACCCGCGTCAATCCGATCGAGACCGAGGATTGTGCCGCGATCGCCATGCGCACCATGTCTGGCGGGCTTGTCACATCTTCGATCTCTCTGGGCGGTGCGGGAGATTCCTCGCGCCTGCGCCTCGTTTTCGACGGGTTGACCGCGGAAAGCGGCCGCAACCCTTATGCGCCCGGTCAAGACGCCTGGACTTTCAGCGCCCGCAATCCGGCTGAACAGCCGAAGATCGACGCCGCGCTCGCCGAAATCGACAGCGATATTGCCGGGAGCCTGCAGGGCTATGACGGCCAGTTCGCCGCGATTGCGGACCATCTCGAGGGCCGGACCGCCGCGATCGTGACGGGCGAGGACGGCCTGCGCTCGATCGAACTTGTCGCCGCCATCTATCAGGCCGCCCGCACCGGAGATCGCGTGAAACTCCCGCTCGACCGCGATTTGCCGGTCTGCGTCGACTGGGTGCCCGGCGACGTCAAGGTCCCGTGATGGGCCTTCACATCAGGATGGTGACGAAGAAGAAATAGATCAGCAGGCTGGAGACGTCTTGGATGATCGTGCAAATCGGCCCGGATCCGAGCGCCGGGTCGGAGCCGAAACGCGTGAACGTCCAGGGCAGGCCGAAGCCGACCACCGCCGAAACCACGCCGCCACCGAGCACGGCCAGCCCCACCGCCGCGGCCAGCCGGTGGTCGCCGAAGCTCGCCATCACCAGCACGGCCGAAATCAGCCCCAGGACCAGCCCGATCCCGGTGCCGACCAGCAATTCGCCGCGCAACAGGCTGACGATATGGATGTCCTCGTCGAGCAGGCCGCGCACCGCCACAGATACCGCCTGCGTACCGATGGCGCCGGCTATGTAGACGATGGCTGGCACGAAGAAGGCGACTGCGACATTGGCCGACAGCGAGTGCTCGAAACCGGCCATGACGACGGTGATGATCGACGAGGCAAGCAGGCCGAACAGCAGCCAGGGCAGCCGTCGGCGAATGCGGTTGCCGAGCGGCGCATCGAGCGCGACGTCGCTGCCACGCTCATGCGGCGTGATACCGGCCAGTCGCTGCAAATCCTCCATGTGTTCGGCACGCAGGATCCTCAACAGCGCCTCCGGCGGCACCGCGCCGATCAGCTTGCCGTCATCGTCGACCACCGGAACGGCGATCATGTCGAGATCCATCGCGAGAACGGCGATATCTTCTTGGTCCGCGTCCGGCCGGACGGCTTCGTGCTCTTCCTCCATGATGTCGCCGATCGGACGGCCGGATTCGGCAAACAAATCGTTGACCCGCACGATACCTTCGAGCCGGCCTTCGCCGTCGGTGATGAAGACGGTATCGGCGCACTCGAATCTGCGCCCGCGCAGCGAGGCGATCACCTCCTCGATGGGCGTGTCCGTCAGGGCGACCGGGATCGCGCGGACCATATGCGTTGCCGCGGTTTCGCGTTCGGCGATCCGGTCTGCCGGCAAGGTCTGGATGTCGCTCACGCTGTCCCCCAAAAAGAAAATGGCGGGGTCAGAAGGCCCCGCCATTGTTACAGCATATTGAAACCTGTCAGGCCATCGCGGTCAGATCGTCGCCTCGAACAGCGCGCGCACATTCTCCGCATTCAGCGTGACCGGATTGCCGCCGCAGGACGGGTCGTCCAGCGCCATCGGCACCAGTTCGTCGAGCCGGGACGTGTCGACGCCCATCTCCGACAGCTTTTTCGGAATGCCGAGCGAGTTGTTCAATTCCACCACGAAGGCACGGAACCCGTCGAAGCCACCCTCGATGCCGAGATAGGCGGCGGCGCGCTCGATGCGCTCCTCGATCTCCGGGCGGTTCATTGCGAGCACGGCTGCCATCACTACCGCATTGGTCGTGCCGTGATGGGTGTTGTAGACCGCGCCGATCGGATGCGAGATCGCATGGATCGCGCCGAGGCCTTTCTGGAAGGCCACCGCGCCCATCGAAGCCGCCGCCATCATCTGGCCGCGCGCCTCGATATCCGTGCCGTCCTTGTAGGCGCGGGGCAGGTATTCCTTGACGAGCCGCAGCCCCTCCAGCGCGATGCCCTGGCTCATCGGGTGGAAGAAGGGCGAGCAATAGGCCTCCAGGCAATGGGCGAAAGCGTCCATGCCGGTGCCGGCGGTGATCTTCGGCGGCATGCCGACCGTCAGTTCCGGGTCGGCGATGACGACCGAGGGCAGGACCTTCGGATGGAAGATGATCTTCTTCACATGCGTCTCGGAATTGGTGATGACGCTGGCGCGCCCAACTTCCGAGCCGGTGCCCGCCGTGGTCGGCACGGCTATGTTCGGCGCGATGCCAGCGGGGTCGGCGCGCGTCCACCAGTCGCCGACATCCTCGAAGTCCCAGACCGGCCGGGTCTGGCCGCTCATGAAGGCAACCATCTTGCCGAGATCGAGGCCCGAGCCGCCGCCGAACGCGATGACGCCGTCATGGCCGCCCTCGCGGAAGACCTTGAGGCCCGCTTCGAGATTGATCTCGGTCGGGTTCGGGTCGACATCGGCGAAGATCGCCGAGCCCAGCCCGGCTTCTTCCATCAGCTTCAGCGTGCGCTGGGTGATCTCCATCGGGGCGAGGCCCCGGTCGGTGACCAAGAGCGGCTTCTTGATGCCGGCCGCCGCGCAGGCTTCGCCGATCTCGGCGATGCGGCCTGCGCCGAAGCGGATGGCGGTGGGGTATGACCAGTTGGCTTTGAGGCTCATTTCGTTTTCCTGAGGTGATAGGATTTCGGCCGGGTCAGGTTGTGGAAGCCGATCACGGACAGCGCGCCGCCGCGCCCGGTTTCCTTGCAGCCCGTCCAGCAAAGCGAGGGGTCGAGATAGTCGGCCCGGTTCATGAACACCGTTCCGGTCTCGATACGCGCGCCGATCCGCGCGGCACGGTCCGGATCGCTGGTCCACAGCGAGGCGGTCAGGCCGTATTTGCAGTCATTCATGAGGGCGATCGCTTCCTCGTCGTCCTTGACCGGCATGATGCCGACCACGGGGCCGAAGCTCTCCTCGCGCATCACTTCCATGTCGTGATTGACGTCGACCAGGATTTGCGGCGCGAGATAGGCGCCGCCATCGTCGGCCGGGAACAGCGCCGGATCGACCAAGCCCTTTGCGCCTTTCGACAGCGCATCCTCGATCTGTGCGCGCACCGTCGCGGCGAAGCGGACATTGGCCATCGGCCCGATGGTTGTTTCCGGATCGAGCGGATTGCCGAGCTTCAGCTTCGAGGCCCAAGCCGTTGCTTTTTCGACAAATTCATCGAACAGCTTCTCGGCGACATAGATGCGCTCGATGCCGCAGCAGCACTGGCCCGAATTGAACAGCGCTGCGTCCATCAGCGTGTCGACGGCCCAGTCCAGATCGGCGTCATCCATGACATAGCCCGGATCCTTGCCGCCCAGTTCGAGACCGAGCGGCGTGAACGTTCCCGCCGCCGCCTTCTCGATCGCGCGCCCGCCGCCGACCGAGCCGGTGAAGTTGATGAAATCGAAGGCGCGTTCCGCGATCAGCTCTTCGGTCGTCGCGTGATCGAGGAAGACATTCTGGAACAGGTCCGCCGGGATACCTGCGCTTGTGAAGGCCCGCACCATCCGTTCGCCCGCCAGCAGCGTCTGTGTCGCGTGCTTGATGACGACGGCGTTTCCGGCGATCAGGGCAGGGGCGACCGTGTTGATGGCGGTCAGGTAGGGATAGTTCCACGGTGCGATGACCAAGACCACGCCATGCGGTTCGCGCAGAATGCGCCGCTCGAAAGCGTCGCTGTCCTCGGTGACGATCGGGGCCAGCGCGCTTTCCGCGATCCCGGCCATGTAGCCGGCACGTTCCTTCACGCCGCCGAATTCGCCGCCATAGCGCACGGGCCGGCCCATCATATGCGCCAGTTCGGTGACCACCTCGTCGCCCATCGCGCCGAGCGCCGCGACGCCCGCCTCGACCGCCGCGACGCGGTCCGCAAGCGGCTTTGCCGCCCATTCCTTCTGTGCCGCGCGGGCGCGTGAAAGTCCGGCGCGAACCTCATCCACGCCCATCACCGGGCGCTCGGCGAATACCTCGCCATCGATCGGCGAGATGCATTTCAATACAGTCATGATGTTATGCCCTTTCAAAGCCGCGGGCGATTTCCCAGTCGGTCACGACGCGGTCGAACTCTTCCTGCTCCCATTCGGCAGCCCTTGTGTAGTGGTCCACCACGTCATCCCCCATCGCCTCGCGGAGAAATGCGGAATTGCGCAGGGTCTCGGTGGCTGCGCGCAGGGTGGAGGGGATTTCACCAGCCTTCTTGTCTTCATAGACATCGCCCTTTGTGGGTAGCGCGAGGTCCATCTTGTCCTCGATCCCCTTGATGCCGGCTGCCAGCATCGCGGCGAGCGCCAGGTAAGGATTGATGTCGGAGCCGCCGATCCGGCATTCGACGCGAACGCCTTTCGTGCCTTCGCCGCAGAGGCGGAAGCCGGCGGTACGGTTGTCCACCGACCACACTGTTTTCGTCGGCGCGAACGTGCCCCTCATGAAGCGCTTGTAGCTGTTCACATAGGGCGCCAGGAAGAAGGTGTAATCCGGCGCATAGGCGATCAGTCCCGCCATGTAATGGCGCATGAGCTCGGACATGCCCAACTCGGAATCCTTGTCGTAGAAGGCGGGCGTTCCGTCCTTCCACAGGGACTGATGGACATGGGAGGACGAACCGACGCGGTCGTGGTGCCATTTCGGAAGAAAGGTCGCCGCGTGGCCCTGCTGCCAGGCGATTTCCTTCACCGCATGTTTCGCGATCGTGTGGTGATCGGCGCAATCGAGCGCCGCGGCGTAGCGAATATTCAGCTCTTCCTGGCCCGATTCGGCTTCGCCCTTGGAGTTTTCGACCGGAATGCCGGCGGCATAGAGGTGATTGCGGATCGGCCGCATGATCGCCTCTTCCTTGGTGGTCTGGAGGATATGGTAATCCTCGTTGTAGCCACTGATCGGATCGAGCTCCCGGAAGCCGCCTTTGCGGATATCGTCGAAGCTCTTCTCGAAAAGGAAGAACTCCAGTTCGGTCGCCATCATGGCATCGAAACCCATGGCTTCTAGCCGGGCGAGTTGTCGCTTCAGCACGGCCCTTGGGGAATGCGGAACCGGTTCATGCGTGTGATGATCGAGCAGGTCGCACAGCACCATGGCCGTGCCGGGCAACCACGGCACCGGACGCAGCGTCTCGAGATCCGGCTTCATGACATAATCGCCATAGCCGGCGCGCCAGCTCGTCGAGGCGTATCCGTCCGGCGTCGCCATTTCGAGATCCGTTGCCAGCAGGTAGTTGCAGCAATGGGTTTCCTCGTAGGAGGTCTCGACGAAATTCTGCGCGTGAAAACGCTTGCCCATGAGACGGCCTTGCATGTCGACGATGCAGACGAGCACCGTGTCGATGCTGCCCTCGGCGACTTGTTTTTTCAGCGTGTCGAAAGTCAGATTTCCGGGCATGTCGGGGAACCTCTTCAATTAAGGACGGGGCGCCGAAACGCCCCGCCTCATGCTTATGTTATGGCAATCAGGTGTAGCGATAGGGCCGTCCGGCCTTCGCCATGTCTGAATTGTACTTGCGGAAGATCTCGACGACTTTCGCCTTGGTTTCGGACTCGGCCGCGATCTCGTCCCAGAACTTCACCGCGGCGTCTTCCACCGTCTGCCATTCGGCATCCGGAATGGTCGTCAGCTGCATCTTCGTGCCGTTGACGCGCAGATTGGCCTCGCCGCCCCAATACCAGTGCTGGCGGTAGTAATGCGAGCTTTCGAACACCACCGACATCAGTTCCTTCAGATGGTCCGGAACCTCGTTCCAGCGGTCCATGTTGGCGAAGAAATGGCCGATCCAGGCGCCGGAGATGTTGTTGGTGAGGAAGTAGTTGGTCACGTCGGCCCAGCCCACCGTGTAGTCCTCGGTGATGCCCGACCATGCGATGCCGTCGAGCTCCCCGGTCTGCACCGCGACCTCGATGTCTTCCCAAGGCAGCGTCACCGGCACGACGCCGAACTGCGCGAGGAAGCGGCCGGCGGTCGGGAAGGTGAAGACGCGCTTGCCCTTCAGGTCCTCCAGCGAGTTGATCGGATCCTTGGTGGCGAAGTGGCACGGATCCCACGAGCCAGCCGAGATGTGCTTGACGCCGACCTTCGCATACTCGGCGTCCCAAATCTCTTTCAGGCCGTACTGGTTGAACAGCACCGGCACGTCGAGCGAATAGCGGCAGCCGAACGGAAAGTAGCCGCCGAACACGGTGACTTCGGTCGGCGAGGCCATCGAGTCGTCATCGGACTGCACGGCGTCGATCGTGCCGTTCTGCATCGCGCGGAACAGTTCTCCGGTCGGGACGAGCTGGTCGGATGTGAAGAGTTCGATCTCCATTTCGTCGCCGGCGATCTTGTTGAAGCTGTCGACGGCCGGCTTGATGACATGCTCGGCCAGCGCAGGGCCTGCATAGGTCTGCAGCCGCCATTTGATCTTCGACTGCGCGATGGCAGGCGCGGCGAGGGTGGTGCCGGCGGCTGCGCCGACAGCGCCGATACCGGCATTCTTGATGAAACTGCGTCTCGTGGTCATGGTCACCTCCTGGTGGTTGCTAGATGCATTGCCTTTGCTCCGTTTGCCGGAGTCTCGTTATCTCCCGTAGACCTGCTCAGGCAGCCAAAGCGCGATCTGAGGGAAAGCCATTACGATTGCGAGCGCCACGACCATGACCGCCACGAAGGGGACGATCGATCGATAGATGTCGCGCAGACCGATTTCTGGCGGGGCCATGGCGCGCATGAGAAACAGATTATAGCCGAAGGGCGGGGTCATATAGGCGATCTGCGTCGTGATCGTGTAGAGCACGCCGTACCAGATAAGGTCGAAGCCAAGCGCTCGCACCAACGGAATGTACAGCGGCGCGACGATCACCAGCATCGCCGTGTCATCGAGAAACGTTCCCATCAGCAGGAAGCTTAGCTGCATCAGGATCAGGATCGCCCACGGTGACAGGCCGAGCTGTTCAGTGAAGAAACTCTCGATCGCCTTGACCGCACCCAACCCGTCGAAGACCGCGCCGAAACCGAGCGCCGCGAGGATGATCCACATGAACATGCAGGAAATCGCCAGCGTCTGCCGCACCGAGGTCTCGAACACCTCCTTCGTCATCCGGCCTTTCACGACGGCGGCGAGGAAGGCGGTCACCGCGCCGATCGCCGAACTTTCGACCAGCGAGGTCCAGCCATTGACGAAGGGAACCATCATCGTCGCGAAGATGACCAGCGGCAGGACGCCGGCGCGCAGAAGCCTCAGCTTTTCCGCCATCGGCACGTTGCGCTCTTCCTTCGGCAGCGCCGGTCCGAGCTCCGGATTGATGCGGCAGCGGATCGCGATATAGATCACGAACAGCGCGGCCATCATCAGGCCGGGGATGATGCCGGCGAGCCAGAGTTGGCCGACCGGCTGCCGCGCGATCATCGCATAGAGCACCAGCACGACCGACGGTGGCACCAGGATTCCGAGCGATGATCCCGCCTGGATCACCCCGGTGACCATGATCTTGTCGTAACGCCGCTTCAGCAATTCGGGCAGCGCGATGGTCGCGCCGATCGCCATGCCGGCGACCGACAGGCCGTTCATCGCCGAGATCAGCACCATCAGCAGGATCGTGCCGATGGCGAGTCCGCCGTTCACCGGCCCCATCCAGACATGGAACATCTTGTAGAGATCGTCGGCGATCTTCGATTCCGACAGGACGTAGCCCATGAAGATGAACATCGGCAGCGTCAGCAACGGATACCACTTCATCAGCTTCATCGCGGCCGAGAAGGGGATGTTGAAGCCGCCTGTCCCCCAAAGGAAGATTGCCGCCGCCGCCGCGACGAAGCCGATGGCGCCGAAGACGCGCTGGCCGGTCAGCAGCATCAGCATCATCGACGAGAACATCGTGATGGCGATCAACTCGTAGGACATCAGATTTCCTCTCCGCGGATGCGAAAGATGTCCTTGATGAGTTCGGAGACGCTTTGCAGGATCATCAGCAGGAAGCCGACACACATCGCGATCTTGATCGGCCACAGATAGGGCCGCCATGCGGTCGGGCTGCGCTCCCCATATTGCAGGGAATATTCGGTGCTCTCGATGCCGCCGAGCAGCAGCACCACGAGGAAGAAGATCAGGAACAGCACGGTGAAGCAGTCGAACCATGCCTTGGTCTTGGGCGACCAGTCGCCATAGAACAGGTCCATCCGCACATTCGATCCAAGCTGGATGGAGTAGGGCCCGCCGAGGATATAGTAGGCGACCATCGCGAATTGCGCGGTTTCCAGCGTCCACAGCGAGGGCAGGAAGAATGTCTTGGAGATCGAGGACCAAAGAAGGATACCGATCATCACGAAGATGCCGTACATCATGATCCGGCCGAGCCGGTAATTGATCGCATCCACGATCAGGACGTAGTTGCGGGCAAGCGAACTCATCCGGACTGCCTCTTCTCGAATGCGGGGCCGGCCCGATGCTCACATGCTTCAAGGCCGCTTTCAATCATCCCGTGAAGCACTTCCGCGACCCGGTTCGCGCCGGCCGCGTCGCCGACGAAATCGTTGCGAATCTCGATCATGACATTGAGCAGACCCGCCGGCAGCGCATGTTCCTTCAGCGTATGCGTCACGCCGTCGGCCGGGCCGTAGGGCTCGTTTAGCTCCGTCTTCAGCATGGTGAAGGAAGGCGCTGCGGCGTGGATCGCTCGCGCCAGACGGTCGTCGGCGTCATGCAGGATGCCGAGTTCGACCTCCCGGAAAGCGCCGTAATAGACCGGCGTGAAACTGTGGACCGTGACGATCACCGGGTTCGTGGAACGCCGTGCCGCCATGGTCTCCGCGAGCAGCGCGCGGAAAGGCTCGTAGACTTCGCTGACGCGGGCCTGCCGGTCGCTTTCGGTGAGGTTGGAATTGGCCGGCGCCTCGATCAGTTCGCTCTTTGCCGGGATCGAATCCCTGGCTTCCGGCGGCCGGTTGCAGTCATAGACGAGGCGCGAAACCCGCGAGGCGACCAGCGGCGCGTCGAGCATCTCGGAAAGCCGCATCGCCACGGCGCGGGCGCCGATATCCCAGGCCGCGTGCGACAGCCGGTCTTCGGCGCGCAGGCCGAGCCCGTGCAGGCTTTCGGGGATGGCCGCGCTGGCATGTTCACAGACCAGGATAACAGGCGACTGTCCCTCCGGATTGATCACCTCGGCGGCGGGCAGCTCGGATGGCGCCAGAATGGCTGCGGGTTGCGCGGAAAATTCCATGGTACAAATCATTACGGTTAAATCTTATCTGTCAATATCGTTTCAGTAGACATCTCTACATTTTCGGGTGTACCCCGATAGGGAAGGAGGACCGCCTTGGCCGAGACACTGCCTTCGGTGAAGATGCGCATTCAGGAGCGCATGGAGACGCTGACGCCGTCCGAACGCCAACTGGTCGGCGC
>Ga0070729_10000653_pt1 | contig 67506 bp, 54 predicted proteins | sample tdDd472_FD_66725 | JGI IMG/M metagenome (GOLD analysis project Ga0070729, IMG submission 66725) | Marine sediment microbial communities from the Atlantic coast under amendment with organic carbon and nitrate - tdDd47.2 | ecosystem: Environmental > Aquatic > Marine > Coastal > Sediment | place... | reverse complement strand
TTTTTTAAGGTAGTTAATTACCAAATCAAGCTCATTTTTAGCTGAATCGGTTAAAAAGCTTTTGTCAAAATGGAAATAAATATTTTCAATATTAGGATAATCAGTAGAGATGTCTCCACCGGTTAATTGAAGTGTGTCAATATCTACAATGTGTTTATGTGTTAAAATACCTTCATTGTCAATTTCATTATAAATAAATGAGATTTTTTGTTGATCTTCTTTTGAAATATTAGGAATGATTATACTTGAATCTATTTCATTTTGTTTGGGTGATTTAATAAGTGAATGAACCGTTGCAATTTCTTGATATAGCTTTCCTGTAGCTGAGTAGATTGGTTTTAATGTTATAAGTTGAAAAACTTCTTGTTGTTTTACGTCTTTTGGTATGGTAAATTCAAGAACGTGATTTTGATAACCTTCTGCATCTATTTCTATGATATATTTTTGGTCGGTTTTAATTTCTTTGACATGATATCTGCCGTTTGACGGTGAAGTAACTAATGTTTCGGATTGGTTGTTGCTTGATAACTTTAACGAAGTTCCAACAGGTTTTCCGGTTTTGCTATCATAGATTAATCCCTTTAAAGCTAGTAGTTTAGTTTTATCAGATTCTCCAAACTGGTAGATATCCATATCACCAATACTTTTTACCCTATTTGAAGCTAAAAAGCCGGTTTTTTCATCTTTTGTGGTAATAAAGAAAATGTCGTCTGCAGCTGAGTTTACAGGTAGCCCAAGGTTTTGTGGTTCAGAGAATAAATGGTTTTCTCCAATTTCGGCTTTAAAAACATCGTAGTTTCCAATAGAATTATGCCCTTTGGAAGAGAAGTAAAGCATTTTTCCGTCTTTTGAAATAAATGGAGCATCTTCATCTTCTGAAGTATTTATTTTTTCTCCCAAATTTATTGGTTCGTTCCACTCTTCATCGCTTATTTTTTTACTGTAATAGAGATCCTTTCCACCGTATCCACCTTTTTTATCACTACTAAAATAGATGGTATTTCCATCGGGTGACATGGCAACACTGGGAACATGAGTTTTCTTTTGATTAATTTGTATAGGCAACTTAACGGGAATTGACCATTTATCATTTTCAAATTTAGATTCCCACATTTGGGCATCTTTGTATAAATACAATTTGTTTCCGTCATTAGAATACATTACGGCAGCATCATGAAATTTTGTGTTCATAGATTCATAGATGTGTTTTTCAATATTTTCTTTGTCAACTAAAGTCCAGGTTCCATTTTGATTTGTGGCTACATAAATGTCTTCATAATATTTAGAGTCATAAGAAATTCTTCCGCCTGTACTTCCTTTTCTGCGTGATGTGAATAATAAAACTTCACTATTTGGTTTTTTCACCGGAGCGTAGTCTGCGTACTCAGTATTTATAGATGTTATATTTTTAATTTCAATAGTACTATTTTCTTTTTGCTGAAGAGCAAAATTATTGTTGTTCATTATTTGGGTTATCTCACTTTTTAGCTGATTACCTCCAGGGGTAGAAGTTAAGTAGTTTTCAAATGTTTTTAGAGAAAGTGTGCTTTCATTGAACTGATGATTATAGTGATAGAGTTTTCCTAAGTAGTAAAATGTTTCCGGAATGGTATCCTTTTTAAACTTTGTAAGTGATTTTTCAAAAAGTTCTATGCCTTCTTCTCTGTTTTTTTGTGAGAAATAGTAAGCTAAACCTGCTTCAAAATAGTAAATAGCTTTATCAGAGTTTAGTTCAATTAGTTTCTTATAATTTTCTTTTGACTTATCGTACTGCTCGGCAATTAACTGCTTTTTTGCTTTGCGATAAATTTTCTTTTCGCTTTGGGCTTGTGAGTTTATGGTACAAGTTAAAAATAACAGCAAAAGGATAGCCATCAAGCTATCCTTTTGTAAAAGAGGTAATTTTTTTAATCCTATTTTGCCCAAATTTTAACGTATTGGAATTTTTCGTAAAGAAGTCTATTTTCTTTAAAGTCGTTGTTGTAGTCAGGGCCCTGAACCATACTGTTTAAATTTCCGATTTTTATTTGTTGGTCTGTCAAGCCTTTTTCCTTAAGAGCTTTTACAAAAATATCTTTAGCATCATTAGCTCTTTTGGTAGCTAAATCTTTATTGTTGGCATAGGTTCTTGTAGGAACCTTAGAGGCGCTTGACTCAACAGTTATGGTTATTTTTCCTTTAGCTTTTACTATTGCTTCACAGTCTGATAGGAATTTCTTGAATGATTCTTCAGAGGATCTAATTCCTTTTGCATTATACTCATAAAACTTTTCATAGTAAGCTTGACTAACACCAACATTAGTATTATTGTTATTATTCGTGTTGTTGTTATTATTAGTATTGTTATTGTTTGTGTTGTTGTTATTATTTGTATTGTTGTTATTATTTGTATTGTTGTTATTATTTGTATTGTTGTTATTATTTGCAGTTTGATTATCATTAACAACAATGGTTACTTTAGCATTTGAGCATTTTGATGGTTCGTAAATATCACATATTTCATAAACGAACTCATCTTTTCCTACAAAGTCATTTTTAGGAGTGTAGCTGAAATCACCGTCTTTACCCATAGTAACACTTCCGTTTGCCGGTTTCATTACTAGTTTAGTGTTTACGTTCATTGCATCTCCATCAGGATCTTTGTCGTTTTTAGCAACATTCCCTCCAATCGGAGTATTTTTCATGGTGTTAAATTGGTCAGCATTTGCTATTGGTGGGTTATTAGGCTCTCCCTTTGGTCTGGTTCCAAAAATGATTGGTTTTAAATTAATTCCTCTATCAATTTCTTGGTATCCTGAACCTTCAGGAACATAAATATCTTCTTCATAACTGAACGGGTCAGACTCATATAAGAAGTGATAGTCACTGCCAGGAGGAATAATTATAGAAAATCTTCCGTCTTTCTTCCTTGGTTTGTATATACCTACAGTTTCACCTGTGTTGTTATCTGTTACAACTATTCTAGCATTTTCAGGTAATTCATCATATCCAACTACCTCTATTCTTCCAACTAATAATGTTAAGTCTTTTTCTTTTTGGCCTGAAAGGTCTAGCATGTAGATATCTTTTTCTCCAAATCCGTCTTCTCTAAAAGCAGTGTAATAAGCTCTTTGTCCATCAGGAGTAGTAATGAAAAAGACATCATCATCAGTAGTGTTTATAGGATATCCTAAGTTTACTGGTGCGCCCCAGGTTTTTAAATTATCATCCCATTCTGTATAAAAGATATCAAAACCACCTATACTGTTAGGTCCATTGGAGCTAAAGTACATAGTTTTTCCGTCAGGATGCATAAAAATTCCATCTTCATCAAACTTGGTGTTAATTGCGTCTCCCATATTTTGAGCTAATGCCCACTGACCATTAGGTAGTTTTTTACAGAAATAAATATCCATACCACCTTTTCCACCTTTTCGGTCACTAGTAAAGTAAATAGTATTTCCATCTAACGAAATATCAACGTGTGTTTCGTAGGAAGTTTCATTAATATTAGAACCTAATTTAACGGGTGTTGACCAAATATCACCGTCTAATGTACTCATGTAAAGATTTCCATCACCATTGTCATCTTTGTAAATAAATAAAGTTTGTCCATCCTTAGATAAATTAATAGTGGCCTCATGTCCAGAAGTGTTAAGATTTGGAACTAACTCCGGCTCTCCCCATTGGTTGTTGTCTTCTTTATAGGCAACATAAATATCTTCAAAAAAGCCTCCATCACCATCATCTTTTGTGTAAAGATTAGAACTATCGTTTCTTAATCTTCTTGATGTGAAAAATAAAAGCCGTTCGTCTACGGAAATAACAGGAGAATAGTCAGGGTATTCAGTGTTAATTTTACTTCCCAGGTTGGTTGCGGTAATTGTAACCGGATTTTTAATGGCTTCTTTAGCATTATTACATTGAATTAATCTCATTTGAGCTTCGTCATGTAAATAGTGCTTATCAGTAATAGCTTCTAAAAACTTATTGTACTCTGCAATTGCTTCATCAATATTGTTGGTAAGATGATAAGCCCATCCTAAGTAGTAATGCGCATCCATCGGAGCTTTTTTTTCATTATAAGAAAACGGGTCGTAATTTTTAGTAAGTCCTTGAGCTGCTTTAACTAAATAGTCTTTCGATAATTTCTTTTGATTTGGAGAGTATAAATAACATATACCCACTTTATAATTTATATTGTAATTTTCAGGATTGTCTTTTGCTAAACTAAGCCATATAGGTAAAGCTTGTGAGTGGAAATTTTCTTCCATCAGTTGGTTTGCTTCCGTAAAACTTTTACGAAATGAATCCTGAGCAAAGGAAGTAATTACAATAATAGTGGCGAAGAATAACGAAAAGACTTTTTTCATGAGGTTTTTGTTACAATTTCTACAAATATATCTTTTTTCGATAAAATCGTTAGATTTCACGATTAATGTCCCAATTCTCAAGATATTCGGCTACCTTTTTCACAAATGAGCCACCCAAAGCACCATCAACAACTCTATGGTCATAGGCATGAGAAAGAAACATCATATGTCTAATACCAATAGTGTCTCCGTATGGAGTTTCAATAACGGCTGGTTTTTTTCTGATTGCGCCTACGGCTAAAATAGCAACTTGTGGTTGGTTGATAATTGGAGTTCCCATAACGTTTCCAAAGGTTCCTACATTGGTTACCGTATATGTTCCTCCCTGAATTTCATCAGGTTGTAATTTATTTTCACGAGCTCTGTTGGCTAAATCATTTACAGATTTTGTTAGTCCAATTAGGTTTTTTTGGTCAGCATCTTTTAAAACAGGCACAATTAAGTTTCCGCTAGGAAGAGCCGCTGCCATTCCTAAGTTAATGTGTTTTCTTTTAATTATTTTGTCTCCGTCAACAGATACGTTAACCATTGGGTAATCTTTAATGGCTTTTATAACGCATTCAAAAATTAATGGAGTAAAGGTTAATTTTTCGTTTTCTCTTTCCGCAAAAACTTTTTTCATTTTGTTTCGCCACATTACTAAATTAGTGACATCTGCTTCTACGTATGATGTAACGTGAGGTGATACATGCTTGGACATAACCATGTGTTCAGCAATAAGCTTTCTCATTCTGTCCATTTCAATAATCTCGTCACCGTCCATTAAGGTTACTTTTGGAGCTTGGTGAGTAGTGCTAACTACTTTTTGACTTTGAGGTGCCGAAGAAGTAGAAATGGCAGAAGCAGTTGAAGAACCGTTTTGGCTTGATGTAACAGTTTTTCCTTTGTTAGGAATATAAGCTAGAATATCTGACTTTGTAACTCTACCGTCTTTTCCGGTACCTTCAATACTTTCTAACTCCTGAATAGAAATTCCTTCTGCTTTTGCAATGCTTCTAACTAATGGTGAGTAGAATTTTCCGGATGATGAAACTCGCTCAATATTTGTTGCACCTGTTTGGGTATCAACTATTGCTGTAGGTTGTGAAATTGTTTTTGTAGAACTAGTTTCAACTTTGCTAGGTGAAGTTGTAGTAGGTTTTGGGGTGTTCTCTGCTGCAGCTTCTGTTTCAATAATTGCTATAGCTTGTCCAACTTGAACCACATCACCCTCATTGAATAATTTTTTCTTTAAAACTCCTTCTGTAGTAGAAGGTATTTCAGAATCTACTTTGTCAGTTGCAATTTCAAGTACAGACTCTTCTGCATCAATTTGGTCTCCTTCTTCTTTTAACCATTTTATAATGGTTGCTTCAGCAACACTTTCGCCCATTTTGGGCATCATTAATTCTATCTCAGCCATTTATTTTCTTGATTTTTGAACAGTTGCAAAAATAAATTAAAATATCTTTAATGCAATGTTTTTTCTGTAAAAAGTAGGGCGCTAAACGTCTATGAAGTAGAATATTTTTCAACTGAATTACTCCCTATGATAAACTTAGTAGAAAAAGGGGCAATTTTATATTTTATACCTTCAAATTTTATGTTACTCATTAGCTCAATAATTTTTTTAAAATCAAGTTCGTTGGTGCAAAATATAAGCTCTTCAATATTATAAATTTGAATGAGGTCAACTAATTGATATAGTTTTCCTGAATATTTATGTAGGATGGTTTCCGATATTTCATTTTTAGGAAATATTGCCTGACAAACTTCTATATCAATATTAGACTTTTTGTAATGACCTGTAAGCTGACTTACCTCTATATCATTTCCTACAATAGCAATTCTCTTCTTTTGCTTTAGCTTTAGTTTGTATAATCCAGACATGTGTAGTAGAATTCTGTTTAATGGTACTATAAGAATTGAAAAAGAAATAAAACTTATCACCATTAACCTTGAAAATCGTAAGTTTTCGGGTAAAAGCGCATAGAGTAAAAGCGTTAAAACAGCAGCGGTAGCAGAAGCTTTAATGATATTGATTAACTTATTTTGTTTGGTGTAATTTCCGTAGGCCCATGAGATTATTAGCCACAACAATGTAAATGCCGGTATAAAAATACTGTACACTTCGGTTGGAAAACCTAAATCGTTTGGAAACTTGATTCCTTCATAGTACTTACAAATACTAAGTGTTCCCAGTCCAATTAAAACTGCATCAAGTAAGGGAAGAGAAATCCTTAACATAAAACGATTTAAAATAGCGATAAATGCTCTCAGGTAAATGGCAAAATAAATTAAACCTGAATACAGGGTCATATTTGTTTTTGAGAAGTGTTTTTTAGCAAAAATTAGCATCGCATTGTAAAAAACAAAAACATAGTTTATACTACTTTTTTTGGTGCTTTCGCCTTTATAGTGAATTATTTTGGTGTCGCTTAAGTAATAGTTTTTATAGCCTGCTTTAATTATCCTGTATGAGAGGTCAATGTCTTCACCATACATAAAAAAGGTTTCGTCAAGAAGACCTGTTTTGTCAAGTACAGTTTTTCGGAGTAGCATAAATGCTCCCGACAGAATTTCAATTTCATGGTTTTTATCTTCATCCAAAAATCCCATGTGGTATTTAGAAAATGTTTTCGACTTAGGAAAGAGAGAAGATAGACCAAATATTTTGTAGAAAGCCACAAGTGGAGTTGGTAAGCCTCTTTTTGATTCAGGAAGGAATTTTCCTTGCCCATCAATCATTTTAACCCCCAGGCCACCTGCGTCAGAATGGTTGTCCATAAAGTCAATACACTTTTTAAATGTATCTTCTTCAACAATTGTATCCGGATTTAACAGTAAAATATATTCACCATTTGCTTTTTGTATGGCTTGATTATTTGCTTTAGAAAAACCCAGATTTTCTTTATTTGCAATTAGCTTAATGGAAGGAAATTTTTCGGCAACCATTTCTGCAGAGTTGTCTGCTGAATTATTGTCTACAACAAATACCTCACAAGAAACATCTTTTGTGGCTTTAATAACAGAAAGAAGACAGTGTTCGAGAAAGTGACGAACATTGTAGTTGACTATAATTATGCTAAGCTTCATTCTATTTGTTTGACAATTGGTAAGGAACTCTATTTAAAATTGATTTTCCAAGGGTTAGTTCGTCCGCATATTCTATTTCATCGCCCACCCCAATACCTCTTGCAATGGTAGAGAAATTAAGCTTAAAATCTTTTAGCTTTTTATAAATATAAAATGCTGTGGTATCTCCTTCAATAGTTGTGTTTAACGCTAAAATTATTTCTTCAATTTCATTGTTTTTTATTCGTTCAATCAATTCATTAATTTTTAAATCTTCCGGGCCAATTCCGTCAATAGGTGATATTAGGCTTGATAAAACGTGATATGTTCCTTTGTATTGTGATGTGTTTTCTATGGCAATCACATCTCTAATATCTTCTACAACACAAATTAATTTTTGATTTCTATTTGGGTTAGAACATATTTCGCAAACGTCATTATCTGAAAAGTTGTAACAGCTTTTACAATATTTAATTTCAGTAATCTCTTTTATGCTATCTGCAAAATCTTCTACTTCATTTTTATCTTTTTTAATAAGATGCAGTGCATATCTAAGTGCTGTTTTTTTGCCAACGCCAGGCAGAGAATGAAATTGTTCTGTGAGTTTTTTAAGTTGCTTTGAGGATAAGTGTTCAATCATAATCTAAAATCACATCAAAATTAATTTTATTTTTAAAACCTAAATTCTAAATGTTTTGAATCCTTACATAATTATAGGAGTTTTATTAGCCTATTTTTTTCTGCTTATTTTGATTTCTTACTTAACCTCAAAAGGCTCAGACGATAATGCTACTTTTTTTGTGGGAGGAAACGAGTCTCCATGGTATGTTGTGGCTTTTGGAATGATTGGAGCTTCATTGTCAGGGGTTACATTTATTTCAGTTCCTGGATGGGTGGCTGACAGTCAATTTGCTTATATGCAAATGGTGTTAGGCTACTTAGTGGGGTATTTTGTTATTGCCAATGTACTTATGCCAATGTATTATAGGCTTAAACTGACGTCTATATATACTTACCTGAGTGATAGGCTAGGAGTATATTCTTATAAAACTGGAGCATTGTTCTTTCTGCTGAGTCGGTCTTTAGGTTCAGCGTTCAGACTTTTTTTAGTCGCAAAAGTATTGCAGATAGCAGTTTTTGATGATATTGGTATTCCATTTTTTATAACTGTTTCTATCACTATCCTACTAATTTGGCTTTACACCTTTAAGGGTGGTATTAAGACTATAGTTTGGACAGATACTCTCCAAACATTGTTTATGCTAGCTGCAGTAGGAACTACAATAGTTGTTATTTCAAATGATTTAAATTTAAACTTTTCTGAACTTTTTAGTTTGGTAGACAACAGTGAATATTCACAAATTTTCTTTTTTGATGATTTTAATTCAGGTAAGCATTTTGTTAAACAATTTATTGGTGGCGTTTTCATAGCTATAGCTATGACAGGTCTTGACCAGGATATGATGCAAAAAAACTTAAGTTGTAAAAACATAGGTGATGCTAAAAAGAATATGTATTCATTTAGTATCGTATTAGTGTTTGTGAATTTCTTCTTCTTGTTTTTAGGAGCCTTACTTTACATCTACTCGAATTCATTACAAATAGAAATTCCGGACGGAGATAGTCTTTACCCAATTTTGGCAACGAAAGGTCATTTAGGTATTGTTTGTGGTGTTTTGTTTATTGTCGGTTTGGTTGCTGCGGCATACTCAAGTGCAGATAGTGCACTCACAGCACTAACCACATCAGTATGTGTAGATTTTCTTGGAATTGATAAAAAGGAAGCTAAAACTCAAACTTCTTTGAGGAAGAAGGTGCATCTATTGGTTTCATTGGGACTTTTAATAATTATTTTAATATTCAATGCAGTTAGTGAGCAAAATGTAATTAAAACCGTTTTAGAGGTTGCCGGGTTTACATACGGTCCTCTTCTTGGTTTATATGCATTTGGACTTTTCACTAAACTTAAAGTAAAAGACATATATGTGCCAATAGTATGTATATTGGCACCGGTTATTTGCTTTGTACTTAAAATGTATTCAGATTATTTGTTTAACGGATATGTATTAAGTTTTGAAATTCTGCCCTTAAATGGGTTACTAACTTTCTTTGGATTGTTGTTAATAAAAGAAACAAAAGTGAATTAATTTTTTACCAAACACTATAAATTTATATTTTTGTTCAACTTAACTAGAAAACATGATTAAAAAAACAATTCAAATTTCGTTTGCTATAGCTAGCTGTTTACTTCTTTTCTCTTGTGGAGGAGAAAATACAACAGATGAGGTTATTGATGTTGATACCACTGCTACTGTTGAAGTAACAGAACCGGAAGTAGAAACATTTTATCAAATACCATCTCCTGATGAAATGTTTGCTTTTATTAAAGAAAGTGGTCTAAAATACAATGCGTCTCTTCTCAACCCTGCAAATAACGCAGCCAATTACACAGACCCTACTGTTCAGTCTATCAATTTTGGTATTTATGCCGCTGATTTAGCTTATACAGCTTCTTTTGAAGAATACCAAAGTTCTATTAAATACTTTGGAATAGTTAATAAAATGGGTGATGATATCGGAATTTCTTCAGCATTTGATAAAGGCATGGTAGATAGAATTCAAGGAAACCTAAATAATGCAGATTCTTTAGTCACTATCACTAATCAGTCTTATTATTCTATTGTATCTTATCTTGAAGAAAGTGAAAGAGGTAAAACTCTTGGCCTAATGGCAATGGGTGGATGGATTGAAAGTATGTACATTGTTACACAATCAGTTGCGAAATTTGATGAAGCAAATCCTGCTGTTGAAAGATTAGCCGATCAAAAATTGACGTATGAAAATCTTTTAGAGTATTTATCTCAGCATGAGGCAGATAATGGAGTTGCAACGGCTATTAGCCAGTTGGAAAAACTTACTGCCGTTTTTGCTAATATTAAAGAAACAGAAGTAGAAGCTCAAAAACCTTCGGGCGGTAAAATGACACTAGGTTCAAAAAGTACTATTACTAAAAGAACCTTTGCCAAAGAACACTTTGAGGAATTAAAGAAAGTTGTTAATTCAATAAGAAGCAGTTACGTTACTGTTGCTTCATAAATAATAAGATTATGATTAAGAAAATTGTTTTATCGTCTATATTTATTGCAGGAGCATTATTAGTGAATGCTCAGTACTGTAACACTTTTCATAAAAAATATTGTCAACCTGCCGGTAATGAGTTGTTTCAATACAATGCTCAATCAAAAAGCGCATTGTTTGCAATTGGAAAAACTTCTGAGCTAAACATAATTGTTTATGGTGGTCAGGATTACAGAATTTCTCTTTGTACTGACAAAAATTTGGGTGAAAGAGTCGAGTTTAAAATTTATGAAGAGGATAAATCAACTAAGAAAAGAGATTTATTGTATGATAACTCTAAAGATGATTATACATCAGAAATTGAATTTAGTAATGATTATACCAGAAGGTTAATTATAGAGGTTACTGTTCCTGATGGTTCTTCTGCCGGAAAGGGTAACTCTGTAAAAGATGGCGGAAAGGGCAAATCTTTACAAGGAAGTGATATGGGATGTTTAGGTGTGCTTGTTGAGCATATGTCAACTCCAAAGCAAGGCTTTTAATTTTTTATACTAGCTAATATTTATGCCCTGCTTGCAGGGCTTTTTTATTTTAAGATGGATTATGTTTCTTTAAAAAATGCGGTTTTATTACCTTCAAAAAAAGTGGTGATTACTGCGCATCAATCTCCTGATGGCGATGCGATAGGTTCGTCATTAGGTTTGTATCACACTCTTAAGTCGAGAGGTTTTGATAATGTAAATGTTATTGTGCCCGATGAATTCCCTTCTTTTCTACATTGGATGAAGGATAGCGATAAAATTATTCAATTTGATAAAGCCAGTGCTGTTGCCAAAGAATTAATCTCAGAAGCTGATATTGTTTTTAGTTTGGATTACAATGCTCTCAGGAGAGTGGGCGAAATTGGTGAAGAGATAAATAAATCATCAGCTGTAAAAATATTAATTGACCACCATCAGGAGCCAGAAGACTTCGCTAACTTTCAATTAACCAAAACAACAGCTTCTTCTACCGCAGAGTTAATTTATGAGTTTATCGAAAATCTTGAATGGCTGAGTTCAATTAATAAAACTTCAGGGGAATGTATTTATACAGGTTTGTTGACCGATACAGGCTCTTTCCGTTTTCCCTCAACATCAAAGAGAACACATGAGGTAGTTGCTTCATTAATGGACAAAGGGGTGATTCCATCTGAAGTATATCAAAATGTATTCGATACTTCATCTATAGACCGATTAAGGCTTTTAGGTTATACACTTTATGAGAAAATGGAAATTTTACCTAATTATCATGCCGCTATTATTGGGTTGAGTCTTGAAGAGTTAAATAAGTATAATTTTCAGAAAGGAGATACAGAAGGCTTTGTTAACTATCCTTTAAGTGTAAAAGGTATTCAGTTTTGTGCATTTGTGAGTGAAAAAGAATCAGGGAAAGTGAGAATATCGTTTCGGTCAAAAGGAGATTTTGATGTAAATAAATTTGCAAGAGCTCATTTTAATGGAGGCGGACATATCAATGCTGCAGGCGGTAGCTCTGATTTATCTGTAGAAGAAACAATACACAAAATAAAAGAGGTTTTGAGTAGTTATAAATAAGATGACAAAAAAGCTTAGTGGTATATTTTTATTGATAGTCCTTTTTTTCGGATGCCAACCGGAAAAAGAAGTTAAAGAGGTGGATTACTCTCAAATGCAGGAATCGTTATTGGAAAGCAATAAAAATGCTGCTAAGCTTGAAAACGAACAAATTGAACAATACATTAAAAGAAGACAATGGGGTGTTGTTTCTACAGGGACAGGTTTAAGGTATTTTGTTTATCAAAACGGAACTGGTGTTCAAGCAAAAGAAGGTAATGTGGTAAGCGTATTTTTTACCATTAGTTTATTGAATGGAAAAATATGTTACACAAATGTTGGAACTGATAAACCCGAACAATTTATTGTCGGACATGATGATGTGGAAAGTGGATTGCATGAAGGAATTCAACACTTAAAAGTAGGAGATAAAGCCATGCTTATTATTCCATCACACCTGGCACATGGCTTGGTAGGCGATTTAAATAAAATCCCTCCTCAATCAACTATTGTTTACGACATAGAGTTAGTAGCTGTTCGATAATGTGCCGTTTAGTTTTTATTTTACTGCTTGCGTTTGTTTTTTCTTGTGATAATGATCATTACAAAACCTACTCTAGTAACTTGAAATATAAACTGCATGCTTTTGGAAATGATGTTGAACTTCAATATACCGACTATTCAGTCGTCAAGTTTTATCCTAATAAAGGAAAGCCATTTACTGAAATTTTAGATTTATCTGTATCGTCACCATTAAATGATTTTTTAAAAATAAGTTATTTAGATGATAGTGTTAGCCTAATTTTAACGGATACGGTTTTGTTTGGAAACAATGAGGTTAGACTTATTATTAAAGTCATAGATATTCTTTCGCAAGAAGAGTTTGATAACCTTAGGTCGGAAGAAAAAGAAAAATATCTCATTAGAAAGCTTACTAAAAATTATGATTTTAACGACCAGAAATTAAACTGGAAAATAGGTGTGTTGGAATATGAACCTTCAGGAGACACTACAAAGGTGATTTGTGGAAGAGAAATAGCCCTACGCTATGAAGGAAGCTTAATAGATGGTTTAACTTTCGATTCTAATATGCAAGACACATTACCTTTTGAATTTCCCTTTTGTAGTGATAATCAAGTTTTAATAGGTATTGAGAAAGCAATAGAACAAAAATTCTTGAACGACAAACTAAAAATTATTATACCTTCGCAGCTGGCTTTTGGAAAAAACGGTTCTGTAAATCAAATCGTTCCACCTTATGAGCCGGTTATTTATCAATTAAAAATTACAAATGTTTATGTTCAAAAAAATGAAATCAATTAGCTTATTAGCTATTAGCGCATTAGTTTTAGTTTCTTGTGGTGGCGAACCTCAAAAGTATGAAGGATACACCGATATGGGAAACAATCTTTATGTTAAATACTACTCTCAAAATGCTGAAGGAAGAAAAGTGGCAATGGGCGATAGAGTACAATTAAATTTAGAATACAAAACAATTGGAGATTCTGTTTTATGGACATCAGCCGGAATAGGACGTCCGTTTTTATTAAACTCTGAAGATAAATTTTACAAGGGGTATATCATGGAAGCTATTTTAGGAATGGCTGAAGGAGATAGCGCTTCACTTATTACTTCTGCCGATTCTTTTTATACTCATGTGCTACAACAGCCTTTACCACAAGGTGTAAATGTTGGAAGCGATTTAAAGTTTGACCTAAAAATAGTTCAAACAAGAACTACCGAAGAATTGCAAGCAGAATTTATGAAGAAAGAAGAAGAACAAGCTGTTAAAGAAGATGAAATCATAAAAAAATATTTAGCTGATAATGGTATTACTGCTGAGCCAAGCATAAGCGGTTTATATTATATTGAAGAAGTAAAAGGTAAAGGGCCAAAAGCAGAAGCTGGTAAAATGGTTTCTGTTCACTATGAAGGAACTTTGCTTGACGGTACTAAATTTGACTCTTCTTACGATAGAGGCGAGCCAATTGAGTTTCCGTTAGGAACAGGAAGTGTAATAAAAGGTTGGGATGAAGGTATCAGCAACATGAACGTTGGAACCAAAGCAACTTTAATTATTCCTTCATTCTTAGCTTACGGAAGCCAACAAAGAGGCCCTGTTATTGCACCTTATTCAATCTTAAAATTTAAGGTTGAATTGGTTGACGTGAAGTAATTTGGTTTAATTGTTGCGAAGAACCAGCAACAAACTATAAATTCATAACATGAGATATTTAACAATTCTATTAATTTGTTTCCTTCCGTTTGCAGGATTTTCACAAAAAGAAAAGAAAGCAAAAAAGGAAAAAAAATCTAAACAAGTGAGTAAAGTTGGTAAAACCTATACAACCGAAACAGGATTAAAATATACTATTCTTAAAGAAGGCGAAGGCGCAAGAGCCAAAGCGGGTGATAAAGTGAAAGTACATTATACTGGACGTTTAACAAATGATACTGTATTTGATAGTTCTGTAGCCAGAAATCAGCCTTTTGAATTTGAATTAGGAGCCGGAAGAGTAATAAAAGGCTGGGACGAAGGTGTTGCGCTAATGAATGTAGGCGACAAAATGACATTTGTAATTCCAGCTGATTTAGGTTACGGTTCACAGGCCGTTGGCAAAATACCGGCTAACTCTACTTTAATTTTTGATGTAGAATTGTTAGCTATTAAAGAGCCTATTAAAAAAACAGATGTTAGCGGAAAAGACACTATTGTTACAGAATCAGGCTTAAAGTATGTAAAGATTACTGAAAATAAATCAGGTCGTCAGGTTCAAAAAGGAGATAAAGTGAAAGTACACTACTCCGGTTTTTTAGTGGATGGAAAAATGTTTGATAGTTCTGTAGAAAGAGGTCAGCCTTTTGATTTAATGATTGGAAAAGGAATGGTTATAAAAGGTTGGGATGAAGGACTAACTTATTTTAGAGAAGGAGAGAAAGGACAACTTATCATTAAGCCGGAGTTAGGCTACGGTGAAAGAGGTTATCCGCCAGTTATTCCTGCTAATTCTACTTTAATTTTTGATGTTGAAATTGTAAAGGCAGAAAAGGGTCCTGAACCCCCAAAACCTTTTGATGTAAGTGGAAAAGATACTATTACTTTACCTTCCGGTTTAAAGTATATTAAGTTAAACGAAACTACTGGAGCACAAGCAATGGCAGGTCAAAATGTTTCTGTTCATTACTCAGGTTATCTTGAAAACGGAGATATGTTTGATAGCTCAGTAGAAAGAGACCAACCATTTTCTTTTCCTTTAGGTCAAGGAAGAGTAATAAAAGGTTGGGACGAAGGTATTGCTCAACTTAAAGTAGGTGAAAAGGCTCGTTTAATTATTCCTTCTGAATTAGGATATGGAGCAACTGGAGCAGGCGGAAGAATTCCACCTAACGCTACGCTTGTTTTTGATGTAGAGTTAATGGGCGTAAACTAATTGTAACAAAAGTAACACAACATGATAAAAAGCCTTGATACTTTTGTATCGGTTTTCTGTTATCATGTTCATACATGAGATAGTTTTTCATAGTTAGCCCTTCCTAAATCTTAGGAAGGGTTTTTCATATACCGCATTTAAGGTATTAGTTTACTACTTATTTAGTATTGTTTTAAATAAGGTCGACAGCTACATTTGTCCTGTAAATTTATCAAACCTATTACAATGTACTATAGAAGACTATTATTAATTACCACAGTGGCTGTTTTGGCTATGTCGTGTAGAAAAGAAGGGTGTACAGACCCTGCTGCGGATAACTATAGTAGCAAAGCACAAAAAGATGATGGTAGTTGTACTTATACAATACCTTCTTCTGGTTATGATATACCTTCTACTTATACATTTATAAAAAACGGAAGCTCTTCAGTTAACTATCAAGGACAGTTGGATAGACTAGATATGCTTGCTGAAATGGTTGTAGAAATGAAAAAAGGAAACACATTAGGAACAACTGTAAATAGCGCAGTATTAAAAAATATGTTTGACAACCAAAACTCTCCGTTTACTAATAGCAACCTTAATGCCTCAACTAAAAATTTATCATCAAAATGTTATTCATTAGATGTGCAAATGTTTTACAACTGGATAGATAGTATAGGTGTTGCATCTATGGCTTCTGATACTGCAGTGCCCGGAAGAAAAGGAGTTTTAGTTACCGGAAGCGGTGATCCTACAAAAGGATACCTTGTAGATGAAAATGGTTTTGAATATACTCAGGCCATTGAAAAAGGATTAATGGGTGCTGTTTTTTATTATCAGGCTATGGAAACGTATCTATCTACAGATATTAGTAGTGATGATAACGCTAGTTTAGTTTCTGGTAAGAACTATACCGAAATGGAACATCACTTTGATGAAGCTTTTGGATATTTTGGAGTTCCTGTTGATTTTCCTAGCGTTACAACAATAGGTAATGCGCGCTATCATGGTAAGTATTGTAATTCAAGAAACAATGATGCTGACGGTGACTATGCAGGTATTAACAAGCAAATTATGGATGCCTTCTTAAAAGGTAGAGCAGCAATTGTAGCAAAAGAATACTCCGATAGAGACGCTGCTATTAAAATTATACAAGATACTTGGGAACAAGTAATTGGCGCTACTGCTCATGATTATCTTCTAAAAGCTAAGTATGATACTAATTTAACAGACAGAATGCATCATCTTTCTGAAGGAATTGCTTTTATGATGGCTTTAAAGTATAAGTTTAATGGTGGTAACTCTATGAACCCTCCAATATCTGATTACTCTCATGTTCAAATGGCTTTAGCTATTATTGGACCTAGTGTTAACCTTTATAATGTTACTAATTTCGATATTGATGCTGCTATAGGTCATTTATTAATGGCTTTTCCTGGTGGACAAGTAAAGTAAAAACATGAAGAAAACTATAAAGTATACGTTTTTGGTTTTAATTGGAGCTGGACTTATGTCCGGCTTCTCCTGCAAAAAGAAAAAGAAGAAAGATGAGCCTGTTCTAGTAACTTGTGACTATAGTGTTACCAATATGCTAAGCGGGATAGGTAATAATATCATCATTCCTAGGTTTGCTAACTTAACACAAACTACATTGGCTTTAAAAACTGAGGCAGCTTCTTTTGTTAGTCAAATTGATTCAGTTTCTTTAATTAATCTTCAAAAGAAGTTTAATACAGCTTACTTGAGTTACCAAAAAGTAAGTATGTTTAATTTTGGTCCTGCTCTTTCCAATGGTTTTAATATGCGTGAGCGTATGAATGTTTTTCCGGTAAGTCTGGCTACTTATGATATGTATATGAATAATAGTAATACTCAGCCGGCTCAAAACATAAATGCTACGGTTGGCTTTCCTGCTATTGAGTATCTAATCTTTGGAAATGTAGATAGTGTGTTGGCTGAATTTACAACAGGCCCACAAGCAGTCAACAGAAAAACCTATTTGGTTAATTTAACCGACTATTTACATCAATTATCTTCTACGGTTTACAATGCATGGATTTCTTCGGGAGGAAATTACATCGCTACGTTTGTGGCAGACGGAGGAAACAGTGTGGGAAGCCCGTTAAGTTTATTAGTAAACGAACTAAACTTTGATTTTGAAACCTTAAAGAACTTTAAGTATAAGATTCCATTAGGTAAGTTTGACGCAGGTATTGTGCAGCCCGATAAAGTGGAAGGATATTATTCAGGTACTTCTGTTGCTTTAAGCGCAGCTAATGCAGATGCTATTTATAAGTTGTATTTAGGTGTTGCCGAAAGCGGTACAGATGGCGAAGGTCTTCATGATTATTTAATTTGTCTAGATGCATACTATCAAACGGAAGATGTTTCTCTGGCAAGTACTATCAATAGCCAGTTGGCGTTGATATATTCTAAGATATTGGCTATCCCTGACCCAATGTCGGCTACTTTATATAGCAACAAGCAAGTGATTGACGATGCTCATACAGAAATGCAAATTGCAGTACCTCTTATTAAACGAGAAATGACTGCGGCAATGGGTGTTCAAATATCTTATACCGATAACGATGGCGACTGATAGGCTTAGCCTTTCAAAAATATTATCATACATTAATCAGGAGGTGCACATTGCACCTCTTGTTACGTTTAGAATAGTCTTTGGTTTGGTGATGAGCTTTGCGGCTATTCGTTTCATGGCAAAAGGCTGGGTGCAAGATTTATACATTACTCCTAAGTTTTATTTTTTCTATGAAGGATTTGAATGGATAAAGCCATTAGGCGAAACGGGCATGTATGCTCTTTTCTGCATTATGGCTGTCTCTGCATTATTAATCGGTATTGGCTTGTTTTATAGAGCAAGTGTTTTGGTTTACTTTCTTAGCTTTACCTATGTAGAACTAATTGATAAAACCACTTACCTTAACCACTATTACTTTGTAAGTTTAGTTGCGTTTTTGTTGCTGCTGGTTCCGGCTAATGCTGCTTATTCTGTAGATGTTAAGTTGTTTCCTAAGATTAAACGGTTGTATGTTCCAAGATGGACCATAGGTGTTTTTAAACTGCAGTTGGGTATGGTTTATTTCTTTGCGGGCATTGCAAAAATTAACCATGACTGGCTGTTTAGAGCCATGCCGCTTAAAATATGGTTTGCTCCGTTTATGCAGAATGAGTGGTTGGGCTGGTTTTTCTCCATTAAAATAGTTCCGTATTTGTTTGCTTGGTGCGGTATGCTGTATGATGTGTTTATTCCTTTCTTATTACTTTGGAAACGAACCCGTATTTGGGCGTACTTAACCGTTATCTTTTTTCATGTGGTTACTTGGTGGATGTTTCCCATAGGTATTTTTCCTTGGGTAATGATAGGCAGCACACTTATCTTCTTTTCTACCGAGTGGCATCAGAAGATTCAGGGGTTGGTGTTTGGAGTTCAGAATTCAGAATACAGAATGGAGAATTCAGAAGTGAATAGAAGTAAGTGGAGTCCAATGTTAATCCTATTGGCTTTGTTTTTCTTTGTTCAGCTTATCTTGCCGATGAGGTATTTGGCTTATCCCGGTAAATTATTTTGGACGGAAGAGGGCTATCGCTTTTCATGGCGAGTGATGTTAATAGAGAAAGTAGGTACTACCATTTTTACCGTGAAAGATTTACAAGACGGCAGGGAGTGGGAAGTTCAAAATTTAGATTTTTTGACACCTTTGCAGGAAATTATGATGAGTACGCAGCCCGATATGATATTGCAGTTTGCTCATTATTTGGGAGAAGAGTATAAAACAAAAGAAAACATTGATGAGGTAGGGGTGTTTGTGAATTCAAGAGTGGCGTTAAATGGCTATAGAAACCGTCCGTTTATTGACTCAAGCGTTAACTTGATGTTAGAACAAAACGATTGGAAACACAAAAGCTGGATTTTACCTTTTGATGGAGAAAATAAAGATGTGAATTAGTGATTGGGGATTGTTTAAATAGTTGTTTAGTAGTTTGTCATTCTGAGCGGAGTCGAAGAATGATGTTCTTTGTCATCTTTTTCATTTCTTCTATCACTATTTCTGCGCAAGGCTATGAAGTAAGCGGTGAAGTAAAGGATGAAAAAGGAATTCCGCTAAGTAATGTTGAGGTAAGTCTGTTTAATTCTTCAGTAAAAACATTTACTAACGCTGAAGGCTATTTTAAACTTCAAGTTACTAAAAAGAAAAAAGCGGTTGTGGTCTTGTATAAGGCGGACTACAACCTAAAAAGCATTGACATCCTTGTTCCGAAAGATACCTTTATTTCAGTTTCGCTTACTCGTTTAGTATTTGAAATAAATCCTTATGAAGTAAAGGATGAAAAGCAAAACAATTTTGGAATAGAGAAGCTTAACCCTGTGGACGGTACCAGAATTTTTGCCTCTAAGAAAAGCGAAGTAGTGTTGCCCGAAGATTTAATTGCCAACAAGGGTGCCAATAACGCCCGACAGATTTACGCAAAGATTACCGGCTTAAATATCTGGGAAAACGATGGAGCAGGTTTACAATTAAACATTGGCGGAAGAGGATTAAGCCCCAACAGAACCTCTAACTTTAATACCCGACAAAACGGTTACGACATTAGTGCCGATGCATTGGGTTATCCTGAGAGTTATTATACTCCGCCTACCGAAGCAGTGGAGAAAATTGAAGTAGTGAGAGGTGCGTCTTCGCTGCAATACGGTACACAGTTTGGCGGTATGCTCAATTTTAAAATGAAAGAAGGTGAGGATAAAAAGATTGGGCTAACACAACGCTTTACCTATGGCTCGTTTAACCTTATGAATAGTTTTACGGCTGTGGGCGGGCAAGTAAAAAAGCTGAATTACTATACTTTTTTTCAGTACAAGCAAAGTGATGGCTGGCGATTGAATAGTGAATTCAATCAATACACTGCGGGAGTGTTTTTAACCTATGAAGTAAACACCAGATTTAAGATTAATGTAGATTTTACCCGAATGTATTACCTGGCTCATCAGCCGGGAGGCTTGCGTGATATCGATTTTGAGGTTAATCCGCAAATTTCTTACAGAAAACGGAATTGGTTTAGGGTAAACTGGAACGTAGGAGCGGTGAATTTGTTTTACCAGCTTTCTGAAAAGAGTGAAATAGAGGCTAAGTTCTTTGGATTACTGGCTAGCAGGGAAGCGTTAGGTTACTTAGGACCTATATCACAAGTTGACCCCATTGATAATCCGTTTTCTACCGATTTAGATAAAGAGCGTAACTTAATATACGGGCAGTTTCAGAATGTGGGAAGCGAAGTAAGGTATTTAACACGCTATAACTTTAGGGAAAATACCTCTGTGTTTTTAGCGGGAGTGCGTGTGTATAATGGTAACACCACCAGTAAGCAGGGCGCAGCCGATGCAGGCTATGATGCTAACTTTAGCTTTGTGCAAGATGAGCAGCGCAACTTTAGCGATTACGTTTTTCCTAGTTTAAACACCGCCTTTTTTGCGGAAAACATCTTTAACTTTTCTAAAAAGTTCTCGGTAACACCGGGTGTGAGGGTAGATTATATCGATACACAAGCCAAGGGCAACTATCGGCAAGTGTTACGATTGCTTAACCAGGAAGTGTATTTCGATTCTACTTACAGTACCCAAAAACAGCACGACAGAGTAGTAGTATTGGGTGGCTTAGGGGCAAGTTTTAAACCCAAAACCAATAAAGAACTCTACTTTAACTTTTCGCAGAACTACCGAGCCATTAATTTTAATGACTTTGTAATTACTAACCCTAACTATAGGGTAGATACTAATTTGCAAGATGAGAAAGGGTTTAACCTTGACTTAGGTTTTAGAGGTAGTGTAAAGAATTTTATGGTGTTTGACTTTACCGCTTTTTATCTATTTTACAATAACAAAATAGGCTTTGTGCAGGCTACCGATGAAAATACGTATGCGGTGTATCGCTTGCGTACCAATGTTTCGCAGAGCCAGACGGTGGGAGTAGAGAGTTTTGTGGAATATGACTTTTGGAAGCATTTGATAAATGATACGCTTGATTTTGGTTGGAGTGTTTTTGTAAACGGAACGGTGCTAGACGGCAGATATATTAACTCTGAAGAGCCGGCTTATGAAAATAAGTTGGTGGAACTGGTGCCGCCTGTTATTTTAAAAACGGGTACTACCGTAAAGAATAAGAACTGGGGTTTGACGTATCAATTTTCGTATGTGTATGAGCATTATACCGATGCTACTAATGCGGTATATACCACCAATGCCGTTAACGGCATTATTCCTACCTATTTTGTGAGTGATTTTTCGGGTTTTGTGCAGTGGAAAAAGCTAAAGCTGGAAGCAGGTATTAATAACCTGTTTGACCAATACTATTTTACCCGTAGGGCTACGGGCTATCCCGGCCCGGGAATATTGCCTGCCGACCCAAGAACCTTTTATGTGACCTTGCAATTGAAGTTGTAGCTAATTTTTATTGGTTAGTTACAGTGTTTCTTCATTGTCGTAGAAACGAAGGTTTTTACTTACCCTTTCCATCATTTGTAAAATTCTTTTGGCTTTGGTTTCTTCTGTTTTAGCACTGTATATCCAATCTAGATAGGCTTTTTGTTGACCTTCGGGAAAGGCTAAAAAGTTCTTTAATACTTTTTTTGGCTCTAGCTCAAAGCATTCTACTATTTCTTGTGGTAGGGTTAGCGGTGACTCATCGGAATAGAGAATTACTTTTACATAATCGCCCGCTTGCTTTTTTATTTTCTTGCGTATTTCTGCTTTAACGGGTAAAAAAAGTTTGCCGTTACCCAAAGGCATTAACTTATATTGTTTTAGCTCTACGCCATCAATGCTGCCTTTTACTTTTACCCAGCCAAAAGGGTTGTTTTTGTTTTGTGCTATTTCGGGTACTTCGGCATAGGTCCAGCCGCCTTTGCCCGGAAACTTTTGCAGCAGATACGATTTGTTGACTAAGGGCTTTATACTCATGCCGACAATGTTAGCTATTTCTGGTTAAGTGTACAAGAGGGGATGATGGTATGTTGACCTCTCCGTCTCGCCTTTGGCGATCCACCTCTCCTTAGCAAGGAGAGGAGTTTTACCCCTTTTCCTGTCATGCTGAGCGGAGTCGAAGCATCTATATCCTTACAGATGAGCGCTCTTGGTGTTCAGATGGCAGTTACGTGCCTTCAGATGGCAGCTCGTGTCAGTAAAACGGCCGCTCTTGGCGTTCAGATGGCAGCTCGTGTCAGTAAAATGGCCGCTCTTGGTGTTCAGATGGCAGTTACGTGCCTTCAGATGGCAGCTCGTGTCAGTAAAACGGCTGCTCTTGGCGTTCAGATGGCAGTTATGTGCGTTCAGATGGCAGCTCGTGTCAGTAAAACGGCTTCTCTTGGTGTTCAGATGGCAGCTCGTGTCATACTTTTGGCAGTTATGTGTGTTCAGATGGCAGCTCGTGACAGTAAAATGGACGCTCTTGGGGTTCAGATGGCAGCTCGTGTCAGTAAAACGACCGCTCTTGGTGTTCAGATGGCAGCTCTTGTCAGTTATAGGAAGCTTCTCTTGGTAGCTAGGAAGCCGTTATTTGTGATTACTTATTTTTTCTAAAATTGAGTTTAACTCTTTTGGCATTTCTGTTTTTGTAAAACCGCTTAGTAATTTTGAATAACCTTCATGATTTGAGTTTACATAATCTGTAACATTCAGTGGTATGGGGTATCTACCTTTCCACTCAATTAATTCTCTAAAAACATTAAGAGTGTTAATTTCTTCTTGTGAAAACTCAATACCTATTTCATTTGCTAATTCGCTCAATTTATGGGTTATAATTTTACTATTAATTTTATCATTATTAATTATTTTATCATCAGGATTATGTTTTTTAATCCAAAGACCCTTTAATAGATTTTCTATACTAAATCCGATTAATAGTAAAGCTTGTTGCATTGAACTATAGTCAAGTATGGTTTCATAATAAGGCTCTCCTTTTTTTATAGTACCTTTTGGAGAGTTTCCTTTTCCAATATAATTTCTAGCTTCAATAGCTTTTTCTAGAATGATGGTTGCCGAGTGAAATAACCACTCTGCTTTAAGAAACCATGGTTTTTGAATGCTATTTACGGTTCTAAAAGAGGATCTCCAGTTTTTATATGTAAGTTTGTTATCCAATCAAACTAATTTAAATGATTCAATAAAATTTTTCTTTTGATTTACCCAAACCTACAATATTCTTTTGAAATACAGCTAAGTATAAATACCTATTTTTTAGGTGGTTGTGGTTATTTAATTTTTACTGTTCCGTTTTGGTAAAGGGCAATGGCTTGTTGTAATAGGGTTTGTATGGTAGCCAGCGGTAGGTCTTTGTTGGGGTTAATGGTAAATGTTTTCATGCGTTTGCGTGTGCCTGTTTCCAGCTTGGGGTGGTGCAGGTGTTTTCCTTCTACAAAAAGGATATAGGGTGCTTGTGTTTTTTTATCTACCCACAGGTAGCAAAACATTTTGCCTTTGTAACAAAAGCAAGGCATGCCGTATTTTATGGTGGCGGTAATGTGTTGGTCTTGTTGTAATATAGTATCTCGTAAAGCCAGTAAGCAGCTTTTGTTGGGCTCGGGTTGGTTTAAATAAAAGTTATCGGTTTGGCTCAACTCAACATACTTTTTCTAATTATTTTCATTTGCTTGTTTACAAAAAAGTAAAAGGTAAGATATATTTCTAATGCTAAAAAAATACCTATGAATAAACCTATTGCAGTTGCATTTAAGAAAAATGAAATGAGGATGGGCAATACTAAACACCCTAGCGCTATAACAACAGCCTTTTTCATTTCGGGATAAACGCTTACCTCAGCTAGTTTTTTTAATTCGTTTATTTCTATAACAACAGGCAGTTTTATATAAATAGAAAAATGTAATTTAAAGTTTTTGTAGGCTTTAAATATGCTATGCGATTTAGAATTATTTTCATTTACAAGCCTATACTCTTGGGCTATTTTTTGTTTTAGTTCAGTGGCTTGTTCAAGTGTTATTTTGCTAGTTGTATTCATTTACATACACGTTAAAATTATTTTACAAATATCGTTAATTTCTTCTTTAGTTATCACCAGTGGCGGTGCTAAGCGAAAGGCGTTGGGGCAGGATAAAAACCAATAGGCAATAATGCCTTTGTCGATACATTTTTGTACGGTATCGTACACCTTGTCGGCTGTTTCCATTTCTATGGCCATAAAGAGTCCTTTGCGCCTTATTTCTTTTACGGCAGGGCTTTGGCTAAGGAGTTGTTCAATGAGTTGTCCTTTTTCTTCTGCTTCTTGTACTAAGTTGGTTTGGGTAAGTACATTGAGGCTTGCCAATGCTGCGGCACAGCATACTGGGTTTCCGCCAAAGGTGGTAATGTGTCCCAGCATAGGGTTTTCGGAAAGGGTTTTCATTTTTTCGTGTGAGGAGATAAAAGCGCCAATGGGTAATCCTCCGCCAAAGGCTTTGGCAAGGGTGAGCACATCGGGCACTACATGGTAATGTTCAAAGGCAAAGAGCTTTCCTGTACGGCCCATGCCGCTTTGTATTTCGTCAAAAATAAGGAGTGCGCCTGTTTCATCGCATCGTTTGCGCAAGGCTTGTAAGAAGGAAGCATTGGGGAGGCGTATGCCTGCATCGCCTTGTATGGGTTCTATAATTACGCCTGCTGTTTGTTCGGTGATTTGCAAGAGTTGTTCTTCTGCGTTAAAGTCTAAAAATGTTACTCCGGGTATGAGTGGTCGGAAGGCATTTTTTTTGACTTCGTTACCCGTTACACTCAAGCTGCCTTGTGTGTTTCCGTGATAGGATTTTTTAAAGGAGACAATTTGGCTACGTCCGGTGTATCGTTTGGCGAGCTTTATGGCTGCTTCATTGGCTTCTGTTCCGGAGTTGATAAAGTAGGAAGTGTTTAGGGTTTGGGGTAATACTTCTGCCAGCTTTTTGGCTAGTAGCACGGTGGGTTCTTGTATGTATTCGCCATACACCATTACGTGCAAATATTTATCTACTTGCTCATGGATGGCTTTGATTACTTCCGGGTGTTGGTGCCCTAAGTTGGCAACGGAGATACCCGAGATTAAATCGGTGTAGCGTTTACCGTTAGTATCGTAAAGGTAAATGTGTTCGGCACGGGCTACTTCTATGCCCAGCGGAGTGGGTGAGGTAGGCGCCTGGTATTTGAAAAAGTAATCTCTGTTTTGAGACATAGTTATGGTATGGTTTTAGGTGCTTTCTGAATCTAATTTTGTTTTTCAATTACTATCATTCTGTAATCAGTTTCAGATTTATGACCACTTTCATTATCTTCAAAAATGTACTTGAATTCTTTGTTGGCTAATTGTTTATGTCTTTTTTCAAAGTCTAGTGCTTGTGTTAGTATTTCTACTTTGTCGCCTGTATTCTGAATGCAAACAACCAGAATACTTCCATTTTTTATATCCGATACGATTTTTTTAATCAGTGATATTTCTTTTTCCTTGTCTTTTTTTGCAAAGTGAAACATACTATCAATAAGTATGATATCAAATTCGTTAAATCGGTCGAAAGTATAAATGTCATCAACTCGTCCAATTAAATTTAAGTTTTCTTGTTGTCCGATTTGATTCATTTGGTCAATCCCTACTTTAGAGTTATCAATTCCTGTAACAGAGTATCCAAGCCTTGCCAAAGCAATAGCATCTCTTCCTTGTCCGCAACCTAAGTCAAGCACTTTACCCTTTATTGGGTATTCAGTAAAAAACTTAATCAATTCGGGATAAGGTTCTCCAAATAGGTTGACAGTCTGATAATATTTGTCGTAGGTTACCGTCATTCGTTTTTCACCAAACTGTTTTATTAGCCTTTTATTAGTTCAGACAATTCTGATGAGCCGGTGAGCTTTCCTTTTTTGTTGTAGCTTTCTTGTTTTACCATGCCTACACCGGGACAAAACCATTCTACTGCTTGTGCCTGCACTTTTACAATGGTTTTCATTTCTATGTCGTAAGTGATTTTGTAACACTCAAAAGTGCCTGCTGCGGTGGTAATGGTTTCTTTAGCTTCTACTTTACGGTTGGTAATGTTTACGGTCATTTTTAGCATGCTCATGCCCATGGCTACCTCAGAGCCTGAAGTGGCAACGTCTATTACCATAGTGGCATCTTTTAAGTTTTGACCTACCGTAGGGTTTGAATAATAGTCTAGCTGGTCGGCATCTACTTTTACTTCCATGCCTTGAAAGCTTGCCATCATTTCTTCGTTCATCATTTTTTCAATGCTGATGTTTATTTGGTTACCGTCACAGCTTACATCGTATTCGCTGGTGTTGATGGGTTTGTCTTTATCGTCTAGTATTTCTTGTTTAATGCTTGCGGTTACCGTACCACCCGATTCGCTGGTAGAAACAATTTTTTGCGTAGAGGTAGAGCTTAGTTTCCCTTTTTTGTCAAACGATTGGTAACTCCATTGTGTGCCTTCGTTTAGGGGTAATATTTCGTCACAGTTTTGACTAAAAATAGTTAAGCTTAGTAAGATTGAAAGTGTAGTGAGTAAAGTTTTCATGTCAATTGTTTTTTGTGGTTTTACTTATTAATTCATGTAATATATGTGTGCTGCTTTCCCAGCTAAATTGTTGTTTTACAAATTCGTTTCCGTTTTTTGCAATACGGTTTGCCAGTGCTTCGTCTGACAATAGGTTAATGATTTGCTCGGCATACTGTGCGGGCTGCTCTGCAATAATAATGTTTTTATGGTGTTCTCCGCCTAAGGCATTATTGGCAAGGGTAGAAGTGATGCAAGGTAATTGTGCCGCCATAGCTTCCAGCAGTTTGTTTTGCAAACCCGTACCAATGAGCATGGGCGCAATAAATATTTTTGCTTTGCCGTAGTATTCGTTCATGTCGGCCACAAAGCCGGTTACCACTACTTTTTTGCTTGCCAGTGCTTTTACTTTTACGGCAGGGTTGGCACCTACAATGGCAATGTTTATGCTAGGGTTGGTTTTCCAAACAATGGGCATAATTTCGTTTACCAGATATTCTGCCGCCATTACGTTAGGCGGGTAACCCATGTTTCCGGTAAAAATAATGTCAAACTCTTTTTTGATTTCGATAGGATAATACTTTTTAAAATCTACACCGTTAGGCACTACCGCAATATGATGGTTGGCAGCGTGTACAATAAGTTTACGGTCTTGGTCAGAGATGATGGTTTTGTTATCGAAATAGTTGAAGATTTCGTGCTCGTATCGTTTTAGTCGTATGGTTTCTAGCTTTAAGAACGGACGTAAAAAAAACGAACCGTTTTCAATTCTTCGTTCCATCCCTCTTGCCAGGGCATCCATATAATCTAAAGTTTTAGGAATGGGAAGGTCTTTTACGTATTCCGAAACTCGTATGAGCTGGCAATAAATATGTTCGGGCTGATATTTTTCAATCAACTTATGTATTTTCTTTTTTACTGATTTATTGTAGAAGTAAGCTACCTGCAAAGAGTTTTGGGTAAACAATAAGTTGTTGAGCAGGTTTAGGTAAATGTTAGATTTAGAAAGGTGAATGATTTCAATGTTTTTACAATAGGGCGATAACTTTTCTAATGCCTGCGGGTGAATGGGAGCATCGTTAAGGGCGCAAAGTGTTATTTCATGGTGTTTAGAAAGCTCTTTAATTTGGTTAAACGCTCTTAGTCTATCACCTTTTTGAAGTGGATAAGGAACCCGTGATAGAAGTACGAATAATCGCATTTAATTAATTATTTGTTGGTAAAAACTTACTAAATTTTCCCCTAATATATTAATGTTAAAGTTTTTATGAATGAGTTGATGTGCATTTTCTCCAATTGATTTCACAAAAGCATCATCTTGTACGCATTTATTTAATTGGCTTAAAAACTCTTCTTTGGTGTTTGCAATGAGTATATCTTTTTCCGAAGTGTACGGAATTCCGTTGGCAGCAATAGCCGTAGCAATTACTGTTTTGCCTAGCGCCATGGCTTCCAGTATTTTTACTCGTATGCCACTACCCGAAAACAGCGGAACAACCATTATTCCGTTTGCTTGCATAAAATCGGCAGCACTTTTTACTTCTCCATGATTATGTATGTTTTCATTAGCGTAAGCTGCATATTTATTACCAATGGATTTGCCTGCTAATTCCAAAGAACTGTTTGGGTGTCGGACATAAAATTCTTTCCATACATTTTCGATAAACCAATCTAGTCCTTGTTGGTTAGGAAGCCAGTCCATTGCACCAATATGAAAGAAGGAACTGTGGTTGCCATTAGTAGAATAAGCGGGAGTGTCTATGCCAATGCTTATGGTTTTAATAGGTGTGGAAGGAAAGTTAGTTTTGAAAAATGTTTCATCCGTTGTACTTATAGGAACAATAGCATCAAATAAAGCAGGTGTTGTTTCTTCCACTTTTTTTAGCTGTTTTGCCATTCTTACTATGTACGCTTTTTTAAAGGTGTTTTTTTCTAAGGCTGCATTAGCTTCCCAAATGTGATGTTCTACATTATGCGGCCGATACACTAGTTTGGTATTAGAATACTTTTTTACAAGGGCTACATAAGGCGTAGTATATAAGCTTTCAAAATGGATAATGTCGTAGGTATTGTTTTTTAGGGTGTCAATAATTAATGCTTCAAAATCCTTGCTTTCAAATCGGTTTAAAATATAAGGCTGTGCTTTGAATGACTGACGAAAAGCTTTAAACGGTTGAATAGTGGTGTCAACAAAGGCTGCTTTTGCGTTAAAAGAAGTATATAAATCTTTTTGAAAAGGATGCTTGGGAGTAGCAATGCTTAGCACATCTACCTCAACTTTGTTTTGTATTAAGGATTGTGTGATTTGATGCATGGCAATACATCCGCCATCAATTAGTGGGAGAGGGGGCTTATGGGTAAGTTGTAAAACCCTCATTTCTTTTTGGAGAATTTTTTAAAGAAATTAAAATAGGTTTCCAATTCAAACAATGGCGAATCGGTAGTTGCTTTGTAGGTAATGTAAATACCCACTGGTAATAAAATTAAAGAAGCCATCCACATTCCCAATACCGGGTCGGCAGCTCCTTTCTTTACCATTTTTTCACCGGTAATGGATAACACATAATACAATAAGAAGAAAATAACAGACACCACAGCAGGCATTCCTAATCCACCTTTTCTGATGATGGCGCCAAAAGGTGCGCCAATGAAAAACAGTATTAAGCAACCAAACGAAAGGGTAAATTTTCTATGCCACTCTATTTGATGTTTTCTGATAAATTCTTTGTCGGAGTTGGTGCTTAAATAGGTTGCGTTAGCTCTGGTTTTAGATGTTCGGGCAGCGTTTATGGCAATGCCAAATATTTTATCCTTTTCACTGCCTGAAAGCTTTTCAAAATATTCGTCAAAGTTTACTTTTTCTTTGAAGCTTTTTTGGTAGGCTTGTTTTTGTTCTTTTAACGAATCTTCTTGGAAATAGGTGTTTTCAAACAAAATACGCTCGTGCAAATACTCTTTGCTCTCTACTATTTGATTTTTAAAAGTATCTACTGCCGCATCTAGTTGCTTTAAGTTTAGCATTTGGTAGTTTTCTTTAAACAGGTCTTCTTCTGTTTTTTCGTAGGCAAAGTCGCTCAAATCAAAACGAATAATGTCACTGGAAAATTTTCTTTTGGAGAAAGGTCTCGATTGATAGCTTTGCGCATCATCCATTTCTTCATCATAGCTATAGCCATTGTAAAGTTCTAAAAAGAGGTTTCGTTTATCTTCCGACATTTTCATAATACCTCTTTCGGCAATAATTACGTTTCTGTTTCCGGCATTTCTATCCAGGTGATTGTATATCATCACATCCATCAGTTCTTCGTAATCGTTATGTACTTTTTTGCTTTTTATTCTAATGGTAAAACCTTGTATTTCGTTATAAAATACATTGGGTTTAATGTTTACAGCCGGTTTTTTTCGGGTAATGTCCCATAGCACTCTGGCTTGTTTTAGATTAGTAATGGGCAACACATAATTTGAGAATAAAAAGGCACTTATACTTATTAATATTACAAACACAATGAGTGGACGCATGGCTCTTTGAAGCGATACTCCGGCTGCTTTAAGTGCCACTAACTCATAGTTTTCGCTTAGATTACCGAAAGTCATTAACGAAGCAAAAAGAATGGCAAGTGGAAGAGCAAGTGGTATAAGTGTGAAGGTAGTGTAAAGTAAAAGTTCAAGAATAACGTACCACTCCAATCCTTTACCTATCATGTCATCAATATACTTCCACACAAACTGCATTAATAGTATGAAAGTAGAGATGAGAAAGGTAACAAAGAAAGGCCCTAAAAAAGCTTTTAAAATGTAGGCGTCTTTAGTTTTTAGTAGGTTCATTAATGATTTTAACTTTGTTTCTCTATTTTTGAAGGCAAATATAACGAGATAAATAACTATTTATCTGTAAATATAGTATTGAATGATTGATGGAAAAAAGATAGTTGTTGTTTTACCCGCTTACAATGCTGAGCTTACTTTAGAAAAAACGTATCGTGAAATTCCTTTTGATATTGTGGATGAAGTAGTGTTGGTAGATGATTATAGTAAAGATAAAACATCAGAGCTTGGAGAAAGGCTAGGTATTCATCATGTTATCCGTCATGAAAAAAATAAAGGGTACGGTGGTAACCAAAAGACTTGTTATAACAAAGCCCTAGAAGTAGGTGCTGATATTGTAATTATGGTTCACCCTGACTATCAGTACACGCCTAAGTTAATACACTCTATGTGTTACATTATTGCTAATGGTGTTTATCCTGTGGTGTTAGGTAGTAGAATTTTAGGAAATGGTGCGCTAAAGGGAGGAATGCCTATGTATAAGTATATCGCTAATCGTTTTTTAACCTTTGTGCAAAATGTTTTAATCAATCAAAAGCTTTCGGAGTATCATACCGGCTACAGAGCTTTTTCAAGAGAGGTGTTAGAGAAAATCAACTTTAATATTAATTCGGATGACTTTGTATTTGATAATCAAATGATGAGTCAGATTGCTTTTGCGGGTTTTGATATTGCAGAAGTTACTTGCCCTACGAAATATTTTGATGAGGCATCTTCTATCAATTTAAAGAGAAGTACTGTTTACGGATTAGGAGTTCTTAAAGTGTCGTTCCTGCACTTTTTAGCTCGTATGGGAATTTATAAATGGAAGATATATAAGTAGGTTAATTTAACAACCACTTTATTGCCTGGTTTAAAACGGCATCACGGTTTACAGGGAATTCATTACCCATATTGTATTTGTCTAGTTTAAACGGGTTTCCGTTTTGCTTAAAGGCTACTTCTGCTTCTTCGTTTTGCTTAATCACTTTTTCACTATCCTTTAAACCAATAATACTATATACTTTAACGTTTTTGTTTTTTACTAAACTCATGCTAATATTTTGTGGCATTAAGCCTCCAACTGGAAGAAGCCCACAAAATTCTTCTGATTTAATCATGCCCAGGGCATAAGTCATAAAGCCTCCTTGAGCAATACCTGTTAAAATAATTTTTCCGGGAATAATTTTATAGCGGAGTTTAGCCATTTCAATTTCATCAATAATCCTCTCGTATTCTTCTTGTTCAAAGGTCCAGGCAAAAGAGTTGGCTTTAATAATTTTGCTTCCGGTACAAAGCATTAAGATACAGTTGTTGTCTTGCGCTACTTTTTCGTAGTGTGCAGAAAACGCTGCTGCATTGGAGTTAAAACCGTGAAATGCTATAATCAAAGGATAGCTTTTACTGGAATCGTAATTCTTTGGAAGCCTGAAAATGGGTGCAATGCTTTGGTTCTTTATTTCATCTTCCAGTATTTCTGCTTTTAGCAATAAGGTTTGAAATTGATCTTCACCGGAAATGTTATACAGGTCTGGGCTGCTAAAATCATACTGCCCGTTTTTTAGTGCTTTTTCGCAGTATTCCAGTGCTTTGTCAGTCATTTTTGCTAATGAGTACGCACATGCGGCATTGTAGGCAGCTTCTTTGTTGTTTTTTAGAATTTCAAATGATTTGGCAAAGTGGTCTCCGGCTTTTTCAAACCTTCTGTTTTTATAGTGTTCTTCACCCAGCAAGAACTCATCACCTGACTCTCTCATCATATCGAAAGTGAGGTTGGTTTCTCCGTTTTGGGCGTTTATAAAGGAAAAAGTAAAGAGTAATAAAGCACTAAATAGGTTTCTCATGACACACAAATCAACCAAATGTATGCCAAAACTTATAAAATACTAAAAATAAAGGGGAAAGACTATTAACAAATTATCAACGAAATATAAACGAAAGTTTTTCGTTAGCCTCTTGGCTCTTTAGTTAGAAGTCTTTTTTGTAGCAGAAGGAAATTTACCACCTTCGCCTCTCAATAGAATGGCTGCTAAACAAAAGAATGCTATAAATGCTATTATTATCATGGTACAAAAATATAGAAAAAAAGTAACATAATGCAAATTAATCGACAAAAAAGTTTAATTCATCGAAAAATAACATAGATTTATCGTTATTGTAACTTTTGTTACGAGAAAGTTAAATTCTTATTGGTAAATTTGTTAAGGAAAAATTAAGACCATGAAATTAAGACTCTTATATATACTATTTATCGGTTTGGCTCTTGGCTCGTGTAGAATGAAAGAAGGTTGTACCGACCCTGCAGCCACTAATTATGATGTTGAAGCCGAGAAAGACTGCCAGTGTTGTACTTACGATAATACTCCGAAAAGGTTTGAAGGAAAGCTTGATTTAACCTTTAACACTAAATATTTTATTGCGCCTTATACTGTTGGGGATACAGTGGTTGACCCAAACAATGGTAATTTAATTTTTAATAATCTTATTTTTTATTTATCCAACATTTCATTAATTGACCAGTTCAATAATGAGAAAAAGTTAAGAGATGTTGAATTGTTTGAGTTTGCCAATGGAGCTAATTCAGTTACTGTTTCTTTTGACAGTATAGCTTCAGGAAGCTATACGGGTATTAAATTTGGCTTAGGTGTTGATAGTATATTTAATAATCAGTCTCCTTCGAATTTCCCATTTGGTCACCCTCTCTCTAATGTTGCTTATAATTGGGGACCAAAAAATTATGTATTCACTAGAACTGAGGGGCGAGCAGATACTGCCAGTACCGGAAATTATAATTTATTGTTAGCTTATCACACCGGAACAGATTCTCTTTACAGGAAGCTTGAGTTTAATGCTATTCCTATTATTATTTCTACCAATGAAACTACTAACTATAGCTTAAACTTAAATTTAGATAAACTGTTTTACGGAGCTAATGATACTATTGATTATAAAATAGATAGTCAAACACACACCAACCCTGGTGACCCTTTGGCTAAGCGAGTAACAGATAATTTTGTAGGATTGATTTCTGAATAGTTTTCAACTTCATTCAGTTTTTTCTTGTTTCTTTCTATCTTCAACAACTGAAAAGGTTGCATGAAAAACTTCATTGTTTATAGGTCTTCTGCGGGTTCGGGTAAAACTTTTACTCTTGTAAAGGAATACCTGAAGCTTTGCCTTTCCAGCAAACAGCCGGACTACTTTAAGCACATTTTAGCCATTACCTTTACCAACAAGGCTGCCGATGAAATGAAAGAGAGAATTGTAGAAAGCATCAAAGCTTTTTCTACTCACCAACCCGAAGGTAAATACAAAGTTATGTTTAATGCTGTGCTTAGCGAAATAAGCATCAGCAAAGAGGAAGCTTTTGAGAGAAGTACTAATATTCATAAAGCCTTACTTCATAAATATGCTTATTTAAGCATTTCTACCATTGATAAATTTTTTAGCCAGATTGTTCGCTCATTCAGTTTTGATTTACACCTTCCTTTTCATTTTGACATTGAAATTGATGAAAAGGCGTTGCTTGAAAAAGTTACCGATTCATTATTAGACAAGGCCGGAAATAATGACGAGTTTACAACTACCTTAGTTGAATTTACGCTTTCAAATATTAGTGAAGACAGTTCTTGGGATAGTGAGCAGCTTTTAAAAAACACATCTACTTTACTGTTGAAAGATAGTTTTGATGACTACATTAAACAGTTAATTTCAATTGATAAAGAAAGCTTTGATAAGGCTGAAAAAAGTGTTTATGAATTTATTAAAAAGTTTGAAGCTTTTGCGATTTCAAAGGCAATTGAAGCTTTAAATGTAGTTAAGAAATATGAAGTTTCACTAGATGATTTTTACCAGAAAAAAAGCGGAATTGCTGCTAAATTGGTAAATATTTCTGAAAAGAATTTTGATAATTATTCTAACTCCTATGTGTTAGCTTCATTAAATGAAGATAAGTGGTTGCCTTCTAAACCATCAGCTGATGTTCAGGCTAAAATGGAGGCTGCCGTACCTTACTTAAAACCCATTTGTATAGAGTTGTTTAACTATTTAGATGCTAATTACACCATGTATCAAATTGCAAAAATGGTTGCTTCTTCTATCAAAGGATTAAAGGTGGTGAAGGAAATTAAAGAGACGTTGGATGAAATAAAAAGAGAAAACAATATTGTTCATATTAGCGACTTTAACCGATTAATTAATGAAGTGGTCATTGAGCAGCCAATCCCGTTTTTCTATGAACGAATAGGTGAGAAGTACAATCATTTTTTAATTGATGAGTTTCAAGATACATCTGAACTACAGTTTCAAAACTTGTTGCCGTTATTAGAAAATTCATTGGCTGAGGGACATTATAATTTGGTGGTTGGAGATGCTAAACAATCTATTTATAGGTTTAGAGATGCTAAAGTTGAACAGTTTGTTCAGTTGCCCGACATTACATCCGATAAAGAAAACATTGTTGAAAAAGTTCAAATATTAGAGGAAAACTATACCACAAAAGCCTTAGATAAAAACTTTCGTTCTGCTTCTCAGATTATCCAATTTAATAATAATCTATTTGAAAGTTTAGTGCTTCAAACTGCTTATCAAAGCTTTTCAAAATATTATGAAGAAATTAAGCAATCGTATGACGAAACCAAATCTGATGGATATGTGGTGGTTAAATTTTTGTCAAAAGAAGATGAATTTGAAGAGCAGCTTATTAACTATGCTTACAATGTTGTAGAGGAAGCAATTGCTGATGGTTTTGCACTTTCTGATATTGCTATTTTGGTTTCAAAAAATAAGGAATGTTCATTATTGTATGAGGCGTTAATGGCTAAGGGAATTAATTGTGTGAGTGAAGAAAGTTTGCGCTTAGATACCGATATAGAAGTAAAAACACTTATTTCAGTTTTACTTTACATGGAAGATAAAAGCAAAGAAAATGCTTTTTCAATGTTAAGTGCTTTTCACCAAAAAGGAAGTTTAATAGAACATCCTATTACGTTTACCGAGAAAGTTAAAGAGGGAAAGGATGCGTTTGCCATCTTAAAGTCTCAAGATGTTAAGCTGTCTGAAGAATTTTTAAGAAGATTGCCTGTATATGAACGCACGGAAGAATTAATAAGAGTTTTAGCTATTCAAGCAAATCCATTTGTGGGTACTTTTTTAAATGAGTTAATAGATTTTTCTACCAATAAGCGATACCAAAACTTGTCTATCAAAAAATGGTGGAGCCAGATTAGAGAGAAAAAAGTAAGTGGCTCTGCCACACAAAATGATGCTGTTCAGTTAATGACTATCCACAAATCAAAAGGCTTGCAGTTTCCGGTAGTTTTATCTGTTTGTCATTCTTCTAAAAGTAATTTTCCGAAATATTTTTTCGCTGAAAATAAAATTCCAGAACTACACTCACTACCTGTTAACTTATTGAAGTACACTTCTGTTCTGGAAAGCTCTCCTTATCAACAAGAATATCAGCACGAAAAGCAATCGAATGACTTAGATGAATTAAATAAATACTATGTGGCTTTTACTCGTCCTGAAAAACGCCTTTATTGTTTAGCTGATGAACCAAAAAAAGGAAGTAATTTCTATGATTTGTTTGGAAATTATGTGCTCGATAATTTAATTGAATCTGATGGAGCGTATATTTCAGGTAAAAGAGTGAAACATGCTAAGCCAGTCAAGCAAGATGATAGCGCTGTTCTGCTGAATAGCTTTATTTCCAACGCATTTACCGATAAGTTAAAAATGAGTTTTCAGTCTGAAAAACATTGGAGTTTTGATGAAGAAAGAAGCAAGCGAGAATACGGTAATTTAATTCATACGATACTTCAAAGTGTCAATTCACTTGAGGATGTGGATATTATTATAGAGCAGTTGCTTCTAGCCGGTAAAATAGAATCTGTTGAAGCTGAGAAATTATCTTCCGGAATAAAACATCTAATTCAGTCACCCGAAGCAGCTCCCTTTTTTCATTTTGAGGCGGCTAAAATTTTAACAGAAAGAGATATTATTTCCTCTGATAATGAAATTAAACGACCCGACAAAGTGGTTATTTTTGACGATAAATTGCTATTAATTGACTTTAAAACGTCTTTTTTTGACCCTAAACACCAAAAACAAATTGTGAGTTATAAACAATTACTAAATGACATGGGGTATTCTAACGTAGAAGCCTACCTGCTCTACACCGGAGACGTTTTTCAAAAAGACAAACCTAGCGTAATTTCATGCTAAAAATGCCCTAAAAAACAGTAAGAGTTAACATCTTTTTCGCTGATTTACACAACTTTATTCTGAATTTCACGTCTATATAGATATAAAATTCAAAATAATGAAAAAGTCAACGTCAGAAAATTTTTACATGGTGGCTATAGTTATTGGAGTTTTGCTTTTAAATGCGGTTGGAATTGCAGTGTATTACTTGTTTTGGTAGAAAGCAATATCCTTTAGCTTAGTTTCTTTGTCTTCTTTATCTATTAGTTTTAGGTTCTATGGTAAATCTTTTTGCCTAATTTTACCAAAATTATTCACTTGTTTACACCTAAAGAACTCCATAGATATTCACGTCATCTATTATTAGCCGAAGTAGGCAATGAGGGGCAATCCTTGTTGAAAAATGCTAGCGTTTTGTTAGTTGGTGCGGGCGGTTTGGGTTGTCCGGTATTGCAATATTTAGTAGCGGCTGGTGTAGGAACTATAGGTGTTTGTGACGGAGATGTAGTAGATGAAACTAATTTGCAACGTCAAGTATTGTATGGTGCTCAAGATGTGGGAAAGTTAAAAGTTGAAGTAGCTAAACATAAACTTTCACTTCAAAATGAGTTCATTACAATAACGGCTTACCCCACTCATCTTAACGTAAATAATGCTTTAGAGATAATTTCTAATTATGATATTATAGTTGATTGTACCGATAATTTTTCCTCCAGATATTTAATTAACGATGCTTGTGTAATAGCAGGTAAACCATTTGTTTATGGCGCTATATATAAGTTTAGTGGGCAAGTTAGCGTGTTAAATTTTAAGGGAGGGCCAACTTACCGTTGCCTTTTTCCAAGCATGCCCGATGAAGGAGAAATACCTAATTGTTCTGAAATAGGAGTATTAGGTGTATTACCCGGATTAATTGGAACCATGCAAGCCAATGAAGTGCTAAAGATGATTTTGGGCTTAGAAACATTAAGTGGTGAATTATTATCGATTGATGCACTGAGTATGCAGCAAGATGTTTTTTCGTTTGAACTGAATCCCGAAAATTTAAAAATAAGTTCACTAAAGCAAGAAAACACTAATTGTGAAATGGTGCCTGAAATAACTGCTGAAGAACTGTTAACGTTAATGGATGATGATATTCAACTGGTTGATGTACGGGAACAAAAAGAGTACGATAGCTATAACATTGGTGGTGTATTGGCTCCACTTTCTAATTTTGAAGAACACATTGAAAAAGTTGATGAAAGCAAGAAAACCATTGTGGTTTGCCAATCCGGTAACAGAAGTTTAAAAGCAGCAGCTACTCTTTTAGAAAAAGGATTTAACGATGTTGTTTCGTTGAAAGGAGGGTTGATTAGTTGGAAAGCAACAAAAATGGTAAGTGAGTAAGTTTAAAGTTGATAAAGAATTAACTTCCTTTAGCGTTTTTTGTTGGCAATAATTAAAAAAGAAGACTAAATGCAAGATTTTGTTAGGACGAATTTGAAAGACTATTTTTTCGAAATGAAGTTATTGTTTCAGAAGCAAAACGATTTGAATACTTTAACAAAATTATTGGGTACTCAAGAGTTCACTGAAACCAAACCTTACTTGACAAGGCGAAAATTGGCTCCTAAAGACGATAGGTTTAAATCCATTGAACTCGTTTATGAAACACCGGAATTAGTCAAGAAGATTTGTTGGAATTTTGATGTCAGTTTTTCAAAACTTAGAGAATATTTTGGAAAACCAATATTTCATTACTCGCCTCACGGAGGTGCCACAATGATTGGTTTCTTTGACTTTGAAAATCAATTTACAGGGTTCGAAACTATTTATTCTGGAGACGTAAATGAAAAGGGCGGCATGTATGAAGTGTATAGTGAAGATGGAGAATTTGAAGTAAAAGATGACTTGAAGGTTTCATTTGTATCTTATGACATTGAGAGAATGAAAAACTAACAATTTACTTGTAGGGTTTAAATTGAAGAAACAATAACGAATTCATAAAAGCATAAAACACCACACCTGATTGGGTTTCCAGCATAGATTCAGTGAAAAAATTAATGGCAATCAACACCAAAAAAGACAAGTAAATAAAATTCCGGTTTTTTATGCTTCTTACTAATGGAATAAAAAGCATTAGTAGTAAAGCGCATATTCCTGTAATGCCAATCGCCATAAAAGTTTGTAAATATTGGTTATGGCAGTTTAAACCTACCTCATAGGCTTCATTTAAGTTTAACGCTTCATAGCGGTTTTTTAATTCTTGCTTTACATCTCCCGTACCCACACCCTTCACTACATTATTAGATATAATATGTGCGCTTTCTTCCCAAATTATTTTTCTGTAGGTTGTTCCTGTTAATGATTCTGTTTCTTGTTTTTCATCAAAGGCATTCACAAATTCTAACACTCTGCTTTTTATTAAGTCTGATGAATGATAAAGTGTAGGAGGAATAATAAATAATAAACCTGCAATTACAAAGAACATTTTAAAATTGTTGGTTTTTCTAATCCAGGCAAATAAGCCAAAAATAATAGTTAGCAGAAGCGTTACATAAGCTGTTTTTGAGGAAATGAACAAGATAAATATTCCAAAAAACAAGATGATTCCGAACTTACTCCATTTGCTTACAGTTAGTATTCTTTGATAGCCTAAAAGGTCTGCCAATAGCAATAGTATAGCAAAGTTTAAATACATAGAAAAGTAGCTGGAATGATGAAAGTAGGAGAGTGCACCGTAAAAGAAATAATTCACATCACTTGTAAAATAATAACGATAACACGCATAAAATATACAGATTATACAAGCTATAATACAGCCTTCAATAAAAGCTTTTAAAATTTTGATAAGTGTTTGGTGGCTAATTGTTGAATAGCTTAAAACAATCGGAACCAACAACATGCTTAGTTTTACTTCTAAGTCAAACCAACCGGCAGAATTATCTTCAGTCCAGGCTAAACCAATTACATACAAAAGATAAATAAAGCTAAACCATAAAACAGTTTTTTGCTTTTTAAAGTTTTCTTTTAGCTGCGAAAAATGGTCTTGAAAAAAAGAAGCGATAAGCACTAAGCCTAATAATCCCGGAACAATTAATTTTAAAAGAGGTAAGCAAAATGCAGAAATAATAAGTAGTTTAGGAAATAATGATTTTATGTTGTCAGATAAAACCATTGTTATGAAAAGTGTTTTTTAGCCCATAATTCAGTGATGTAAACTCTAAAAATATCGGCACTTTTTAATAATCCTTTTCCGTTTAGAAAATCATTATACTGCGCTTTAAATTTAGCGGCATCAATAATTCCCATTTCAGCTAGTTTTGAGTTGTTAAACTCTTTAATAATACTTTCTTTCAACTCTACCTTAAACCATTTTTCTTCAGGCGTAACAAACCCTTTTTTGTCTTTTCGCCATCTAATTTCTGCGTCCAATTCTTTCATGGCTTGACGTAGAATATATTTTGTCCAGCCTTTATTTACTTTTTGTTTTAGCGGTAAGTTTACTGTGAAATCAACTAGTCTGTGGTCTAAGAAAGGATGCCTAACTTCAATGGAGTGAGCCATTGAGTTTCTATCTTCGTAATGCGCAAGAGCAGGAATAGAGAATAAATCTACATCATCTATCTGTGTCTTTCTTAAATTGTATTTATCCGACCATTTCTTTACTTCTTTTTCTTTCAATAACAGAAAGTCAAATTGGTTGCTAAGTTGTTGATTCAATAAGGCTCTTTTTGCCATTTTTAAATCGAAATGATAAAAGAAGTTTCCATTGAAAACAGAACCGAATAAAAGATTACACAAATACCCAAATTCTTTTTTCTTTAAAGCATAACCAATACTAAAAAAGAAAAACCGAACATAACCTAAAAGAATTTCATCAGCACCTTGCCCGCTCATAACCACTTTTAAACCTGCTTTATCTTTAATGGTTTTGTAAATTAAATATTGTGCTATAACACTAGATGAGCCGTACGGTTCTTCCTGATGGTGAAGTACTTCTTGAATATAATTAATGATGTCTTTTTCATTAAAATTGTACTTAACCGTATTAAATTTATGTGTGGCAGTTACTTTATCTATAAAGTGTTCTTCACTAAATTCTTTTACTTTAGAAACAACTGAAAATGCCTTTATGGGTTGTGAGTAGTTTGATAAAAGCGTTATTACAGAAGAATCAATTCCGCCACTTAAAAGCGAGCCAATTTCTACATCACTTCTTAATCTAATTTTTACAGCGTCTTCTAAAAGGCTTCTAAATTCTTCTACAGGATTAGTAATAACAGTACTTTTTTCAGAAAAATCCCAATATTTTTGGGTGGTGTATTGTTTTGAATTTAAGTCAATGACAACATAACTTTTTGCCGGAACTTTTACAATTCCTTCAAAAAAAGTGTTTAAGTCATGGTCTTTAACTCCTTGTCTTATAAATTGATAAACTCTTTCTAAGTTTGGTTTTTTAGTAACAAAAGGAAGTAACTCTCTGATTTCGCTACCAAAATAAAGCTTATCATTTTGTAGGGTATAGTACAACGGCTTAATGCTGAATCGGTCTCGGCTGAGAATTACTTTATTGTTTTTGATATCATACAAAGCAAACGCCCACATTCCGTTAAAGTGGTTAAAGCCTTCTACTCCAAATTTTTTATATATTTTAATAATTACTTCTGTGTCAGAGTCGGATTGAAATTTTTCACCGCTAAAAAATTGCTGTTTAAGTTCAACGTAATTAAATATTTCACCATTAAAAATTAGTACAATATCATCTTGTATAAAAGGTTGATTACCTGATTCTGATAAATCTAAAATGGATAATCTTCTATGTCCAAAGAAGACGTCAGTATTATTTTCTGCTATAAATTGCTGATAGGTTGATTGATTATCAGGACCTCTATGTGCAATACCTTGTAAAGAATCATCAAAGCCTTTCAGTTCAATTTCTGAAAACTTACCTGAATGATTGATGGCTCCAAATATTCCGCACATGAATGGTTAATTATCTTTCAAAGTTAAACTTTTATCAAAACCTTTGATAAGCTTGTAAAACCATATTATATAATAGGTTTGGAAAATCATATTAATGCCCGTAACTATGACTAGGGTGTAATAAATATCAAAATATTTTCCTCCAATGTAAATCCCTAGTAATGAAAATATAGTTGCAGTAATACTTAGATAGAAGAATTCCTTCTGCTTATGAAATACTAACGGAATTTGTGAAACAGGAGAGGAGATAAAGTTAACAAACATCCAAGGAGCCATAATCTGTGCATAAATACCTGCGTCTCCCCATTCACTTCCAAAGATGAATGCAAATATGTATTCTCCGGAAAATCCAAGAATAATAAAAGGAATTATACATATTTTAACTAGCATTAAAGTAGTTTTCTTAAAAAGTGGCAACAATTCTTTCTTGTTGGCATAGTTTTCTGAAATTCTTTGAAAAAACACTTGTCCTGTAGAAGAACCAATAATACCTAGCGGAGCTTTTAATATTCTGAAAGTAAAGCCGTAAAGCCCTAATATTGCTTCTCCAAAAAATGCACTTATTAAAAGAATGGTTACATTAACATTAACACCATCTGCAAGTGCATGTAGCGAATTAATAAGTGGAAAATCTTTATAGGTTTTTGCAACAGACTTAATACCTTTTTTGGTGATGTGTTTAGCATATTTTATAGCTTCATTACTTACTTTACCTAAAAAAACAAAGGAGCTAAAAATTGGACCTAGAACAGTTCCGTAAATAAGTCCTGCAGGGCCTGCCATTAAATAACCTATTCCAAGTTTTGCCACATTATTAGAAACAGAAGAAGAAATAACCGCTACTGATATTTTTTTAAATGCTTTTTCTCTTAGGTGTAAATAATTTAAGATGTTATACAAACCGCTGAAAAATGCTGCTATTGGTATATATATCAACCATTCTAAAATACTTTCAGATTTAAGTAGTTCAGCTATTTTGGTATCGAATACTATACTAAAAAATAAGCCAACAGCTGTTATAATTAAACTGATAAAAAAAGATAAATAGGCTAGGTGATAGGCATCTTTTTTCTCTTTAGGCAAGACAATGGCCAGCTCATACCTACCCGAAATAATAAGAACAATCATTCCAAAAATGGAGGAGAATAAAGTAAGCACGCCAAAATCTTCAGGAGTAAATAGTCTGGTTAGAATAGGGGAGATGAAAAATGGAAAAGTGTGCGCAATGGCCGTTCCACCGGTTAATGTAATAACATTTTTTCCAAACTCTGATTGCTTGATGGATTTAAGAAAGTCGTTCACTTTTATTTAGAACCGTATTTAGTGTAGGTTTCTTGTAGTTTAGTATTTAACATTCTTACCATCTTATTTGCACTTCTTTTAAAGAAAATTAAGTCTCTTTTCGAAACATATCCCGGAAAATAAGTAGGTAATGGTTTAAATTGATCATCCATTAAACCTAATCCTATAATGTCTGAACCAAAGGTTGTGCTGTAAATTTGGCCAATCTGTGCGGTAAAGACTGTTTTGCAGTTAGGAGAAATGGCGTAATCTATTTCTAGCTTATCATTAAGGCAAATGCTGTCTATGTTGCTCATCATTACTTTTTCAGATGCATCACTATAGATAAAATAAACTTTACCAAATGTATAGTGATTTTTGAAAGCATTCATTATCTCTAAATTTTCTAGATATTGCTCTTTTTCAACCTTTTCGGCTAATTCTCTTTTACCGGCATTTTTTAGGGCCTCAATTTTTACTTTAGAAGTAGCCAGTCTTACAAAAAGACAACCATCTTTGAGTTGAGTTATGATTTGTTTAGTCTTTTCGTTTTTTTCTTCTTTCGTCTGACTATAAGTAGTTGCAACAACAAAAGAGAGTAGGAGAAGAAGTAGTGTTTTTTTCATTGGAGTAGTGAATTATATAAATCTTCATACTGAGGAAGAATTTTTTTAATATCAAATTGTTTTGCCTGATTGAATGCTTTTTCTTTAAAACTTAAAAGTGTTTCGTCACTATTCAAAATAGTAACTGCATTCTTACACATATCTTCAACATCTCCCACATTACTTAAATAACCCGAAACTCCATTTTTGTTAACTTCAGGAATACCTCCAGTATTTGTTGAAATTACCGGAACACCCATGCTCATTGCTTCTAAAGCAGCCAGTCCAAAACTTTCGATTTCAGAGGTGAGTAAAAATAAATCAGCACATTTTAAGATTAAGTCAGGGTCTTTAACATTACCAAAAAATTTAATATCACTACAAGTATTAAGTTGTCTGCATAATTCCTCTACCTTTCTTCTTTCCGGACCATCACCTATCATAATTAGTTTAGCAGGCATTTTTTCTCTGACCTTACTAAATACTTTTACTACATCTTCAACTCTTTTTACCGGTCTGAAATTTGAAATGTGGATGAGTAGGCGCTCATTATTTGGAGTTAATTCTTTTCTAAGCTTTTCTATTTCTTCTTTTGAATGATTGTTTTCAAAGCAGACAAAGTTTGGAATTACTTTAATCCCGTTTTCTATACTAAAGTGTTTCAGCGTATCGTTTCTAAGGCTTTCTGAAACAGCAGTAACGGCATCAGAATTTTTGATGGCAAAGGTAATTACGGGTTCAAATGAAGCATCTTTTCCCACTAGTGTTATGTCTGTGCCGTGAAGTGTTGTTATAAAGGGTAATCTTTTACCTCTTGATTTTAATATTTCTCTTGCCATATATGCAGCTGAAGCGTGCGGAATGGCATAATGAACGTGTAGTAAATCTAAGTTTTCGTAAAGAGCAACGTCAACTATTTTACTGGTTAAAACCAACTCATAAGGCTGATATTCAAAAAGCGGATAGTCACTAACAGTTACCTCATGGTAAAAAATATTTTTTTGAAATGTAGCTAATCGAATGGGTTGTTTGTAAGTTATAAAATGCACTTGATGTCCTTTTGAGGCTAATGCTTTTCCTAATTCAGTAGCAACAACCCCACTACCTCCGTATGTTGGATAACAAACTATTCCTATTCTCATCTTTTAAATTTATTCATTTAGGTATATATATAAAGCCTAATTAAGTTGTTTACTTTGTTTAATTGCATCGTAAATTACTTTTTGAATATTAGTTCTAATATTCATTTTCACTAATTTACTATTTTCAGCTGATGGGTACACTCTGTTTGACAAAAATACGTAAACTACTTTTTCATCTGGGTCGGCCCAAGTTATCGTGCCCGTAAAACCCGAATGTCCAAAGCTGTTTGGCGAAATGCTATCACAGGTTGGTCCACCTCCTTCTGCAACAGGTTTGTCAAACCCTGCTGCCCTTCTATTGGTTTCGCAAAACTGACAGCTGGTATATTGCTGTATCACTTCTTTTGATAAGTATTGTTTTCCGGTATACTCACCTTCATTGATTAGCATGTACATTAACTTTCCTAAATCATTTGCATTAGAGAATAATCCTGCATGCCCACCAACACCTCCTATCATTGCAGCTCCCGGATCGTGTACATATCCATGTACGATCTCATTTCTAAAATAGGTGTCATTTTCAGTAGGAGTTATTTGTTCTTTCGAAAATTTTTGAAGTGGTAGGTAGGTAGTGTGCCACATACCAAGAGGTTCGTAAAATTCTTTTGTGGCAAATTCATTTATTGGATGTCCGCTTAATTCTTTAATAATTTCTTTAATAAAATAGTAGCCTAAATCACTGTAGCGGTATTCTTTTTCTAAGAAGCGTGTGCCCAAAATTCGTTGAATTATAATTTGCGGGTAGTCGTTTCTAATAAATAAATCAGCATCTACCCTAATTGAAAATTTTTCTGAACTGTCTTTGCTATAGTATTCAGGATTTGGTTCTTTATTTTGCATGGTTTTCATCCAAAATGGTATCCAAGCAACCAATCCACTTTGGTGTGATAAGACTTCTTTTAGATTTAGGTCTTTATATTTTGTGCTATCTACCATATCAGAAAGGTAATCTGATAAAGTGCTGTTTAATTTAAATTTACCATCATCTTGAAGTTTCATTAATGAAACTGTAGAAGCTGCTATTTTAGTGATTGAGGCAATATCGTACAATGTTTTATTGCTAACTGTTTGCAGTGAATCGTAAGTATAATATCCAAATGATTTATTATAGATAACAGTTCCGTTTTTTGCAACAAAAACCTGACATCCCGGAAATGCTTTTTCTTTTATTCCGTTTAACACAAGGCTGTCAATTCGTTTAAATATCTCAGAATCCAGACCTTCTTCTTCCGGGAAAGAGTATTTTAATCTTCCGTTTTTTTTAGAAACAAGCCCGTATCCTTCTTTGTAAATAGAAGAAACTGTTACAGGTAATTTTCCATTCATTTCTATTGCTCCGAATATGGCTTGTGCAACTCCCTCTTGTGAATAAATACTGTTTTGGTAAGCCATTATCATTCCATCAACTTGAGTAGTTGCGTCAAAATCGATTAGGCTGTATGGGTTTGCAAATACTGTGAGAATGGTTTTTTTCTTTATGCGAATTAAGTTTACAAAGCTTTTTAAATCTATTGGTATGTTATAATTTACCCATGGACTTTTATCTGATTTATGTATTGAAACCAAGACAATATCATGTTCTTCAATATTTTTTAATATTTCAGTTTGTATTTCGGGAGTTAATTGGTTGTAAGTGTAGTTATTCACTTTTGCGTAGTCTAACAGTTTTTCTTGAAATGGCGTAGTAATGGTGTCGTCAGTAAATGAAATACTCATTATCTTTTTCTTCTCAAGCTTTTGAATTGGTATAATGTTATTTTTATTCCTAAGTAGTGTTAGTGATTTTTGAAATAGTAATTGATTAAGGTATTCGTATTTGGGTTTATTTAGGTCTGCATAAAGATTTTTTTCTTCTACTTTTTCTCTTTTATGAATTTGCAGCCATTCTTTCGCTCTCAATATTTTCAAACATCTGTTTTCAATTTCTTCCATTGAAATTTGTCCATTACTAATTGCTTGTTTTATCATTGTAATTGCCTTTGGAACTTCTTTAGGAAATAGTAAAACATCGTTTCCTGCCAACAAAGCTTTTACGTCTGCTTCTCCAGGGCTGTAATAGTTGGAAACACCTTTCATGTTTAGTGCATCGGTAAATGATAATCCTTTAAATCCTAAGCTATCTTTAAGTAAGCCGTTAACCACTTCCGGTGATAAAGTAGTTGCAGTATTTTCTTCTTTTACGTAAGCAGGGATGTAAAGGTGAGCAACCATAACACTACCTAACCCATCTTCTATCATTTTTTTGAACGGATAAAGTTCAATGCTATCCATTCTTTGATGGGTATGCGTAATGATAGGCAAGGTTTTATGTGAGTCTTTATCTGTATCTCCATGTCCTGGAAAGTGTTTAGCATTTGCCATTACTAAGTTATCTTGCATGCCTTTCATGTATGCGATAGATTTGTTGGCAACGTTAAATTTATTTTCGCCAAACGAACGGGCATTGATAACCGGATTTTTTGGATTTACATTTACATCTGCAACAGGGGCAAGATTTACATGGATTCCTAATCTTCTACACTGCAACGCAATGTCTCTTCCCATTTTGTAAATAAGTGTTTCATCTTGAATGGCGCCAAGAGTCATTTGCCAAGGATATTTTACTGTGCTGTCTAAACGCATTGCCAATCCCCATTCTCCGTCTATTGAAATCATTAGTGGAATTTTAGCTTTAGATTGAAAATGGTTGGTTAATCTAGCTTCTCTTACGGGACCGCCTTGAAAAAAGATAAGTCCCCCCACATATTGTTGTGTAATCAAACTGTCTATCTCAAGTGTGTGCTTTTCATCTTTGTTTGAGTATGCTGCTACCATAAATAGTTGGCCGATTTTTTCGTCAACACTCATGGTTTTAATTACGGAATCAGCCCAAGGGAATGAGCCTAGCGAATAAGGTGTGTTGTGATGAATTGTATTATCTCCTTGTTGAATTCCGGTGAAAGAAAATCCAATTAAAAAAACACTTATTGCTCCGAATGTTTTAAGCACTATATATGAAGTTTATATTAAAGCGTTAAAATACAAAGCATATTGTATGCCGTAAAAGCTTTTTAGTATAGTTTTTAAGAATAAGATGTTGAGATGTGTGGGTTAAATTTCAATGTTCTTTGCAGACTGATAACCAAGGTCAAACAATTCGTCTGCATGGCTATTTTTCAAAAGGTCATATTTTTCAATTCCTTTCGGCTCTATATATATGTCGCAAGCAGGTATAGAATCTTTCATGGTAGAATCAACATGAATGTTAAAAACCCTTGTGGCAATACTTATTAAATTACCAATTTTATCAACAGTAGTAATTGGGCTAATGTTTACTCCGATAATTTTTTTGCATTTCCCCAGAAGTGGTGCAACGGGTAAGTTATCAATTACTCCACCATCAGAATAGCTAATGTTATTTATTTCTACCGGAGGAAAAACAATAGGGATAGATGCCGAAGCTAAAAGGTAAATATCTAAATCTCCTTCCTTGATATATTCAATATTACCGTTATTTAGGTTGGTGACAGCTATATATACAGGCTTGCTTAATTCTTCAATTTTATTTGCAGAAATGTATGACTTGATTTTTGATTTTAACTGATTTAAACTGAAGAGCCCTTTCGTAGTTAGTTGAATATTGCTGTATTCAAACAAATCATATTCTTTTAATATTTTATGGGTTTCTTCCGGTGATTTACCATCTGCAATAAATGCTGAAATTATTGCACCTGCGCTTACGCCTGAATACACATCGGCTTCAATTCCTTTTTCTTTTAATGCTTGTAGTACACCAAGGTGAGCAAAGCCTCTTGCACCACCGCCACTTAATACTATCCCAATATTATATTCCGTCATTTAAAAGCAAATTTAAAACTTATCTTTCATTACCATTCTGGCTGTAGTTCTGCTCTTTTGTTGCAATAAAACATTTTTGTTTTTAGTTACCCGTGAAATTGTCTTAGTGTCAAAATGACGAATTGTAACAAGTTCTACGTCTGTGTTATACAAAATTTTGTAATGCTTAGTTAGTTTTTTTAGCAGTGGAATAATTTTAGTTTTATCATTATCACAGCAAACGGAAAAGCTAATAGCAGAATTTTGCATTAAATTGATTTTGACATTAAAATTGGCAAATAATTTAAAAATATCACTAAGGTTATCTTCTACAATAAAGGAATAGTCTTTCGCAGATATCGAAATCAAAATCTGGTTTACCTTAAAAATAAATGAGGGAATTAAAGAATCTTTTGATATGTTTTCGTTTATCAAAGTGCCTTTCAGGGATGGTTTTAAAAAAGATTTTACATACAAAGTAATATTTTTGTTTTGTAATGGTTTAATTGTTTTGGGGTGAATAACCGTTGCACCGTAGTAGGCTAACTCAACTGCTTCATAGTAAGATATATTTTTTAATATAGAAGGTTTGTCAAACCATTTAGGGTCTGCGTTTAGCATACCCGGCACATCTTTCCATATCATTACTTCTTTTGCATCTAAGCAATATGCAAATATGGCTGCCGTAAAATCAGAACCTTCTCTTCCCAAAGTAGTAGTTTTGTTTCGGCTTGTTTTTCCTATAAATCCTTGTGTGATATAGAGGTTGTTTTTGTTTGTTATTTTAGTAATTAATTGCTTTGATTTTTTCCAATTAACTTTTGCTTCTCGATAAGTATCATCAGTAATAATATAGTCTCTTGCATCTAAATAGGTGTTTTTGATGCCAACTTCATTTAGGTACTCAGAAATAATAGTGGTAGAAATTATTTCACCATAACTTACAATTTGGTCATAAAAGAAATTATAATCTTTTTGAGATAGTTTAGCAGATGAAATGGTAAGTTGATTTATGATTCGTTCTAGAACATTAAAAATTAAGTGGTTTGGTTTGAAAAGTTTTGTAAGAATACTCAGGTGGTAATCTACTAGTTTTCTAATTGCAGGAGTAAAGTCTTTTTCTTTTTTGGCAAGGTTTACTATTTCTTCAAGGGCATTAGTAGTTTTCCCCATGGCAGAAACAACAACTACTAGTGGCTTGTTTTGGTTTCTTTTTAAAATTTTGGCAACATTCCTTACTGCAGCGGCATCTTTTACAGAAGCTCCTCCAAATTTAAAGACGGTAAATTTTTGCTCTTTTTTACTCATTACTAAATATCACTAGTCGGTTTAAACGCCTGAATATCATCATACCTTAGTTTTCCATTAATCCACTCATCATCTAACTCAGCGTTGTATTTTTGATAAAACTTGATAGCCGGTAAATTCCAATCTAAAACTTGCCAAGTCATTAATTTAGCATTTATTTCTTTTGCATCCATTATGGTTCGTTCAAATAGTTTTTTGCCAATTCCTTTGCCTCTATATTTTTCAGTTACAATGATGTCTTCCAGATATAAACACCTTCCTTTCCAGGTGGAAAAACGAAGATACCACAATGAAATTCCAATTACTTTTTTATCATGCTCGGCAACCCATAGCCAATACAATGGGTGTTCGCCAAAACCATCTCTTTCCAATTCTTCAATAGTAATGGTGACTTCTTGCGGTGCTTTTTCGTATTCAGCCAATTCTTTAATCAGATAAAGAACCTGATTGAGGTCTTCTTTTCTTCCTTTTCTAATGATAATACCGTCCATGCCGTAAATTTAACTAATTAAACAACTTACTTTATCTTTGCGTGTAAAGATAAGGCTATGATAATATATTCCGTAACTGTAAATATAGATTTTGATATAGAAAATGAGTGGGTTGAATGGATGAAAAATACTCATATTCCTAATGTCCTAAATACGGGAATGTTTCTAGAACATAGAATGAGTAAAGTACTATCTGTGCAAAGTGATGAAACAGGTGTGACTTATAACATACAATATACTTGTAGAAGCATGAATGATTATGAAAAGTATTTAAACGAGTTTGCTGATGAGCTTCAAAAAGAACACTCTGAAAAATATGCTAATAAATTTGCTGCCTTTAGAACTCTCCTTGAATTAGTTTAAGTTAGTGGAAAAGGTAAAGGCTAAAAAACATCTTGGGCAACATTTTTTGAATGACAAGAACATTGCAAAAAAAATAGTTGACAGTTTAAGTGGTTGGGGAAATTATTCTGTTGTTTTGGAAATTGGGCCGGGAATGGGCGTGTTAAGTGACTTTCTTATTTCAGAAAATAAATACTCTACTTTTTTTTTAGACGTTGATAAGGAGTCTGTTGATTATTTAAAGAAAAAGTACCCTAATCAACTGGAAAATATTATTCAACAAGATTTTTTAAAGGCTGATTTGGCTGGTTTTTCTAACCAGGAAAGTATAGCCGTAATTGGAAATTTCCCTTACAATATTTCTACTCAAATTATGTTTAAAACGCTTGAAGATGTAAGATTGGTAAGTGAGTTAGTAGGCATGTTTCAAAAGGAGGTTGCTGAGAGACTTTGCTCTAAGCCGGGTAACAAAACCTATGGAATATTAAGCGTATTGTTACAAACATATTATGAAATGGAATATTTGTTTACCGTTAATGAGAATGTGTTTACTCCACCACCCAAAGTTAAATCAGGAGTGATTAGACTTAAAAGGAAAGAGCAATTACCTGAAGTAGATTACTTAAAGCTAAAGGAACTTGTGAAAGCTGCGTTTAATCAAAGGAGAAAAACCATGAGAAATTCATTAAAGTCTTTTTTGAATGAGGAAAACAAAAAGTTGCCGATATTTGATAAACGTCCGGAGCAACTTGGCTGGGAAGAATTTGTTCAGTTAACTAAACTACTTCAACAATAATTGGAAGAGCTTAAACCATACGGGTTAGATGTTATTCATGCATGGGAAATCTTTACAGGCATTATATATATAACAGCTATTCTATTAGTTGCTTATTTTTTTGCTAAATCACAAAAGGGTACAGAATACAAATATTTTTTAGTTGGGTTGATTGCTAAAATAGTTGGAGGTCTATTTTTTGCTGTCATGTATATTTATTATTACAAAGGAGGTGATACGTTTGCATATTATCATGTGGCAGATTGTTTGGCAAACTTACTTTACTCTAGACCCGACCATTTTTTTCAAATAATATTGGAAGGTCCATCTTATGAAAACTATGTAGTTTTTAATGATTATACCGGTTATCCTGAAGACCATATTTATTTTGAAGGACATACTTTTTTTACGGTTCTATTTATTTTTCCTTTTTTGTTGTTGGGTCTAAAAAGCTATATTATAACAACTGTATTGCTTAGCACTTTTGCTTTTATTGGAGTATGGAAATTGTATCAGTTTTTTATCGGTTATTTTCCTGAAGTAAATAAATATGTTGTCTATTCAACTGTTTTACTTCCCTCTGTTTTGTTTTGGGGGAGCGGAATGCTAAAAGATACGATGGTTTTTACAGCTTCCGTTTTGTTGGTTTATTATTTTGATAAATCAATTATTCGTAAAAACTTAAGCTGGAAGCTACTTTTTTTACTGGTATTGAATTTATTTTTGGTGATTAGTATTAAACCTTATGTGTTTTTCACATTAGTTTTAGGTTTGGCCATTTGGTGGGTTTTTATAGAGATTAGTAAGGTGAGAAGTTATTTTATGAAGTTTATTGGGATGATAATTTTGTCTGTAATTGCTTTAGCAGGTTCTGCAGGACTATATTTTTCCTTTGAGCATAAGTTTGGTAAATTTTCTATTGATAAAATATTTGAGACGGCTGTTGTTACTCAGCAAGATTTAAAACGAGACTATTATGACGGAAATTCTTTTGATATTGGAGAATTTGAGCCTACTTTTTTAGGAGCTTTAAGTAAGTTTCCACAGGCTTCTGCGGCTGGTTTGTTAAGGCCATTTATATGGGAAGTAAGATCGGTGAGTATGTTGTTGTCTGCTTTAGAGAACTTAGCTATTTTATTATTAATCATTTATGTTTTGTGGGTGGCTAGATTCAATATTATAAGAATTATTAGAATAATATTTGAACATCCGGTTTTACTTTTTTCAATGATATATTCATTTATGTTTGCCTTTTCTATTGGGCTTTCAACATCTAATTTTGGCGCTTTAGTTAGATTTAAAATACCTTTCTTGCCATTTTTTATAACGGCATTAATTGTAATTCTTTATCGATTAGAAAGTGGTAAAAAGCTAACTTAGTTTTTGCCAAATAGTCTTTCTTTTAGAGCTTTTATTCCTGAAAAAAAAGTTTTGATTTTTCCCTTACTGCCTTGAGTGTTAACATAGATTGTATTATGTTCATTGGCAATTTCATGAACAGGCCTTTCTTTAGTATAGTAATAAGTAGCGATTGATTTTCTGCTAATGTTATCAGGAGTGTTGAGTGGGTGTGGATGCCCATGAAAAGAAACTTCATTGGTTTCAAAAATTACCATTCGATTAATGTGTGGAGCAATGTTTTCGATTCGTTCTTTACGCTTCATATTCCATAATTCTAAAAATCCTTCATATTCATCTTTCCAGTCTTTGTTCATGTAAACGATTAGATTAAGTCTTCTGTGAAATTTTGTTTCAGGGTGTATATTATAATCTACATGTACATTTAAAAAAGCACCTTTAACCGATTGGTGCAAACCTCCTCCAAATAATTTCTCATCAGCTATAATGTTTTTAATACCTGTCACTTCTTCCAAATACTTTAGCATTTCGGGAGAGTTAAGTTCTTTGAAGACCTTATCAAAAAGCGAACCTGGCTCGAATACTGATTTCTGAAATTTATTTTTTTGATGAATGTAAGTTGTGCCATCCCATTTTAAATCGGGTTTTGGGTAATTGTCATGAATTTCATCCGACTTTTCTGCTTTAAAAAAATTCTCTAAAACAGCATAATGAAAAGGTCTTTTAGAGCTCCATTCTCTTTTGAGCCAATCTTTTTTTTCTTGTAAATATTCAAAGTCAATATATTCCATTAGGTGTGTGAGAATATCTTTTTGTAGGTTTTCATTGCTATTTCAGGAGATTTGTATTTCTCTGCCAATTTACGATTTAATTCTCTGTTATTGGGTTGTTGAATTTGATTTAAAACTTCTTTAATAGCCTTTTCAATGGATGGTTTGCTGTAGTTAAATACTTCACCTCCACCTTCTTTTTCAATAATTTCAGAGTCATCTCCAATGCCTTCGGTGAGCAGAACAGCTAAGCCGCATGCCCAATATTCTCCCATTTTTACAGGACTACAATATCGTTTGCTTGGAGCTGGTTTTATGGTTGCAAATCCAAAATCGGCAGCACATAGATAGTTATTGACTTCGTTATGTAAAACGGTTTTAATAATCACCTTTGATAAGTCAACTCCAACCATTTTTAGTTTTAGTTGAATAGCTTCATGCTTGTCTCCCGTTAAAATGATGAGTTTAAATTGCGGAATAGTTTCAAAAGCGATTTTAAAAATCTGAAATGCTTCTGTGTCATAGTAGATATCACCGAATTTACCGACATAAATACCAACTATTTCTTGAGGTTTTATGTAGAGTTGTTTTCTTATTTCTTCTCTCGTTGCTGCTGAATATTTAAACTTTTCCAAATCAGTATAACAAGGAATGGTATAAACTTTTGATTCTTCTAGCTTATCTTTTTCAATTAAAAGCTCTTTGTATTTTTCCGAAACAGTAATCAAGAAATCTCCTGTTTGCTTTTCCAATGCTTCAAACTGAAGTTGGGTTTTGTATTTTAATCCTGATTTTTTCCAGCTTCCTGATTCAGCCATGTAATCGGCATGCGGTTCAAAAGACTCAATGATTAATTTTACGTTTTTTGATTTTGCTTTAGCAGCGATTGCACCAATCATTGCGCCTCTTGCTAAAATAACGTCAATGTTTTTTTGTTTGCATATGTTTTGAATTTGCTTGGGAAGCACATTGAAGTCAAACCATTTATTAAACAACTTTACGTTTTGGTATTTACTTAGCAAAGGAATGTGATTTACTTTGCTGCTTGCAAAATCGGTTTTAGCTGCGTATGGATTTCGTTCAATGGTGGCTAAATAGATAGAATCAACATCAGGAAATGAAGAAAGAATTTCTATGTTTGGAAAAATAGTGGAGTGGGTGAGTGGGTCGTTAATGCCCCAATATGAACAGTAGAGCAGATTCATTTAATTGGGTTCAAAAGTCATGGTTCCGGTAAGTGTTGTTCTGCTAAAACCGCCTGCACTGTATGTTGTTTCTTCGCTTGACTCCCAAGTCAGAACCAATTTATCTTTTCTTAATTCTTTAATGTTATAAATTTTATCAAGCTGTAGTGCGTCTTTTTTCTTGTTTCCGTTTTGCCAATACCAATAATCATTAATGGTTTCAACATCTCCTTGTGTGGATGTAATGGTTGTATAGGTTCCGTCTTTATTAATTTGTAGTGTTTTAGAGTATTCGTAGTTTTCTTCTAAGGTGCTGCCCGAAGAATGTGTCATTTTTATGGATAGATTATTGTCACCATAGTTTTGAATGACAGTATAGGTAACATCATCTCCAAAGAAATTGTTGGTTTCTATTGAGGAAATGTTCATTTGTGTTAGTTTCCAGTCGTTAGTGAGTCTGGCTTTTCGGCTTCTAACAGAAAGAAAAGGGTCATCTTCTCCTTTTTTACAGGAACTCACAGATAAAATAATAATTAGCGATAGTGCTAAATATTTCATTATAGTGGTCTTTTCTTTATATTAATGACAACTGATTTAGATGCGGGAGTGTTACTCTTTTCGGCAGTCTGATTTAGCGGCACTAAAACATTTGCTTCAGGGAAGTAGGTTGCCACACATTGCTCCGGAATATCATACGGAATAACAAAAAAGTCTTCTGCAACTCTTTCAATATTTTCGAAATGACTTGATAAATCTACTCTGGCTTTGAGGTATAGGTTGTGCTTACGAATGTCATTTTTATTCATTAACACCACTCTTCTTTCGTTAAGTATTCCTCTGTATCGATCATCTAAACCATAAATGGTAGTATTGTATTGATCATGCGTTCTAATGGTCATCATTAGAAATTCATCTTCTTTTAACTCTGTTTTTTGAACAGTGTGAACAGTGAAGTTGGCTTTTCCTGTTGACGTTTTGGTGAAGTCGGCTTCGCGAGCATTGTTAGGTAAATAAAATCCTCCCGGTATTCTAACTCTTGTGTTGTAGTTATCAAAGCCAGGAATTACAGCTTCTATTTTATTGCGAATGTTGTCATAGTTTTGTTCAAATTCATCCCAGTTTATTTTTGTTTTGTCTTTTAAAACGGCCTTTGCTAATTCGCATACGATAGCCGGTTCACTTTTTAGATGGGGTGAAGCAGGTGTTAATTTTCCTTTGCTTGAGTGAACGACACCCATAGAGTTTTCTACCGAAACAAATTGTTCACCGGAAGCTTGTTCGTCTTTTTCGGAGCGGGATAAACATGGTAAAATGAGTGCTCTTTTTCCATGAATGACGTGACTTCTGTTTGGTTTTGTGGATACATGAACAGTTAAGTTACAGTTTTGCAGAGCCTTTGCCGTGAGTTCTGTATCGGGTGTTGCTGATAGGAAATTTCCTCCCATTGCAAAGAAAACTTTTGCTTTTCCATCTAGCATGTGGTGTATTGCTTCTACCACATCTACACCATGTTCTTTTGGCGGTTCAAAGCCAAATACTTCTTTTAGTTTGTTTAGAAAATCAGGTTTTGGTTTTTCCCAAATTCCCATAGTTCTATCTCCCTGAACATTAGAATGTCCTCTGACAGGGCAGGTACCTGCCCCCTTTTTTCCTATGCTTCCTTTGAGTAATAAAAGATTGACTACTTCCTGAATGTTTGCAACACCATTTTTGTGTTGTGTAAGTCCCATTGCCCAACAAATGATAATGTTTTTGTTTTGCATAATCAGTTGAGCGGCTTCTTGAATTTGTTCTGCTGAAATGCCACATATTGCAGCCATTTCTTCTACCTTAATTTTTTTTAGTTCGGCTATAAAAGCTTCGTAATTATTTGTTTGATTTTTGATGAATTCTAAGTCGAAAACAGTACCCGGATTTTTTTCTTCTTCATCGAGCATAGTTTTCATGATTGCTTTTAACAAAGCGACATCTCCATTTATCTTTACTTGAAGAAAAAGGTCAGTAAGTTTGGTACCGCCTTTTAACATTTCTAATGGTTTTTGTGGATGAGAAAATCCGATAAGACCTGTTTCGGGTAAAGGGTTGACGGAAATAATTTTGCCTCCATTTTTCTTGCAATCGGCAAGTGCGGTGAGCATTCTTGGGTGATTTGTTCCGGGATTTTGACCGATAACCATTACTAAGTCTGCGTGCTCAAAGTCTTCCAGTGTAACGGAGCCTTTGCCTATGCCGAGTGTTTCTGATAAAGCTACACCGCTTGATTCGTGACACATGTTAGAGCAGTCGGGTAGGTTGTTAGTGCCAAGTTCTCTTACAAAAAGTTGGTAAAGAAATGCTGCTTCGTTACTTGTTCTTCCTGAAGTATAAAAGATGGCTTCGTTGGTTGAGGAGAGGGCGTTAAGTTCTTCTGCAATGATTGAGAAAGCTTTTTCCCAACTGATGGGAGTGTAATGTGTTGCTCCTTCATCTAAGAACATGGGGTTGGTAATGCGGCCTGCTTTTCCAATCCAGTAGTCTGACTTTTCTTTTAATTCTTCTACGCTATGCTTTTTGAAAAAGAAAGGATCGGCTCTTTTGTCTGTAGCTTCTTCTACAATTGCTTTTACTCCATTTTCACAGTATTCGCCCAGAACGGACCGTTTATCATCCGGGTCGGGCCAGGCGCAACCGGGACAATCGAAGCCGTCTTTTTGGTTCATTTCTTTTAATACTTCCCAACCTTTGGCTAAAGACATTTCGTTTACTATTTGCTCTACCGAAGACTTTAGTGCACCCATTCCGGCTGCTACTGTTTTTGGTTCGGTAAGCTCTAAACCTGTGTGTTCTACGGGTGGTTGGGCGCCTTTTATCTTTTGTGTTTTGGAATCGGACATTGTATTAAAATGTTTTCCGAAAGATAAGAAAAACAAATTTTAATCTCTGAAAAATAAGATAGAAGGACATATACCACTCATAATTAAATTCTACCATTAGCATTATTAAAGTATTCAACAACGATAATCCAGTTATATTTGTAATCGATTAAATCAATAATGAAGTATTTATTCATTTTATTGTGTATACTCTTTACTGAGAATATTTTTGCTCAGGGCTCTATATCTGGAAAGGTTGTAGATGGAAGTGGAGAGCCTGTGCCTTATGCTAGTGTGGTGGTTTATAAAACTACCGACTCTTCTATTGTAAGCACCGGAGCGACCGATTTTGACGGCAAATTCTTAATAGAAGTTAAGCAGGGCAGTTATTATATAAAAGTGGTGTTTCTTTCATTTGAAGAAAAAATAATAAAGGGTATTGAGGTAAGTGGCGAGAAGGTAAGTTTAGGAAAAATTTCACTTAAACCCGGAAGTATAGATTTGGGTGAGTTTGAAGTGGTTACCGAGAAAAGCCAGATGGAGTTGAAACTGGATAAACGTGTATTTAATGTAGGGAAGGATTTGAGTAATACGGGAAGCAATGCTGCGGAGATATTGGATAATGTTCCTTCGGTAACGGTAGATGTGGAAGGAAATGTGAGTTTGAGAGGAAGTCAGAATGTGCGGATATTAATTGACGGCAGGCCATCAGGATTAACGGGTGTGAGTGTTGCGGATGCACTTAGGCAGATACAGGGAAGCATGATAGAAAGTATTGAGCTGATTACCAATCCATCGTCTAAATATGAGGCGGAAGGAGAGGTGGGAATTATTAATGTGATTTTGAAAAAAGAAAAGAGGGATGGTGTTAACGGTTCGTTCGAACTGAGTGCGGGATATCCGCATAATCATAATTTTTCTTTTAATCTGAATTACCGTAAAAAGTGGATGAATTTGTTTGCCAGTTCAGGGATAAGCTATCGGCAATCACCGGGTAATGGCTATTCTATACAACGATTTACGGGAGATACAGTTTTTTCTTATGAACGAATTAGAAATCATACAAGGGGCGGATTAGCTAGTAACAACAGATTTGGCTCGGACTTGTTTTTGAATGATAAAAATACATTGACCATTGCCGGTTTATATAGTTTTTCAGAAGGTAATAATAATGCTGATTTAATTTATAATGACTATGCTTTTGGAGATGTGCTTACTCAAATAATCTCCAGAACTGAAGACGAAATAGAAAGTCAAGAGAATATTGAAGGCTCAATAAGTTATTTAAAAATCTTTAAAAAGAAAGATCAAAAATTTACAATAGATACTAAATGGATAAGGAGTGATGATACTGAAAAAGCTGATTTATATCAGGAAAGTGATAATGGTGATTTGCCCATTAACCAACGAACCAGCAATACTGAAGATGAGGAGAATTTTTTATTTCAAACGGATTATGTTCACCCATTTGCAAAAAAGGGAAAGTTTGAAGCCGGCCTGAGAAGTGCATTTCGCACAATAGAAAATAACTATACGGTGGAAGAACTAGATGCGGACGGCAGTTGGTTTACGTTGACGAATTTTGACAATCATTTTATTTATCAGGAAAATATTCATGCGGCTTATGTTATACTTGGAAATCAGGGTAAGCGATTTTCATATCAGGGAGGGGTTAGAGCAGAATATTCTGATATTAAAACAGAGCTGGTTAAAACAAATGAATCGAATCCAAGAGATTATTTAAACTTTTTCCCTAGTGCTCATTTATCTTATGAGTTGGATAGTACAAACACATTACAGTTAAGTTACAGTAGAAGAATTAGCCGGCCAAGCTTTAGGCATTTACTACCATTTTTCTCTTTTAGTGACCCAAGAAGTTTTTATTCAGGAAATCCAAACTTAGACCCTGAATATACCAATTCATTTGAACTGGGACATTTAAAATATTTTGATAAAGGTTCTTTACTTTCAAGTGTTTATTACCGATATAGAACGGGAGTTATTGAACGAATTACTACTGTAGATAGTGTTGGTTTTACCAGGGTTTTTCCTATTAATTTATCGGTTCAGAATGCCATTGGATTGGAGTTTAACTTTAACTATGATATTACTAAATGGTGGCGATTTAATTCTAGTTTTAATTTTTACAGAGCTATTACTAGTGGAGAGTATAACGGACAGAATTTAAGCAGTGATACTTATACCTGGACCAGTAGAGGAACATCTAAGTTTACGATAAAAAAGAAGACAGATTTTCAGGTTAGCTTTAATTACCGGGCTCCTGAGCTTACTACTCAAGGAAAATCATTAGCGATGTATAATCTTGATTTAGGTTTAAGTAGAGATGTGTTGAAAGGAAACGGAACAGTAGTTTTGAGTGTGAAAGATGTTTTTAATACAAGAAAAAGACGTTCTATCACGGAGACAACTAACTTCTATTCTGAGTCTGAATTTCAATGGAGAGCAAGACAACTTATTGTTAGTTTTAGTTATCGTTTAAATCAGAAGAAACAGCGAAGCAAAGACGGTGGCGGTTATGATGGTGGTGACGGAGAGTTTTAGATGTCTGTAATTCTATCTTTGTGTGTGTAGCAATTGAATTGATTGTTTTTTGAAAAACCAATTAATGTTATGCCCACTTTATTTGCTAAATCTACTGCCAAGCTTGACGGAGCTCCAATGGCACAAAATACAGGAATGCCTGCGATAGCCGTTTTTTGAAGCAGCTCAAAACTTGCTCTTCCGCTCACTTGAAGAATGGAATTGGATAGGTCTAGTTGCTGCTGCAATGCTGCTCCGATTAATTTGTCAACTGCATTATGTCTTCCTATGTCTTCTCTAAGTAATAGTAGCTCACCTTTTTGGTTAAACAACCCTGCTGCATGAATGCCTCCGGTGTGTTTAAAATTGGTTTGCTGAATTCTAAGTTTTTCGGGTAACGAGAAAATTGTCTGTTTGCTTACTTTAAGATTAGATATGATTTTCGGACAGGAAAGTTCAATGGCTTCTATAGAGGATTTTCCGCAAATGCCACAACTTCCGGTAATGTAGAAGTTTCTTTCTGCTGAGTTAAGATTTGGTTTTATGCCTTCTTTTAAAATTACTTTTACGGAGTTTTCTGAGTCTAACTCAGACTTTCTATCTCCTTCACAATACTTAACAGCTTCTACATCATTTACAGAGCCGATTATTTTTTCGGTATATAAAAAGCCTAGTGCCAGTTCGAAATCATTGCCAGGGGTTCGCATGGTAACCGCAATGTTTTTTTGAACGGGATTGTTGTTTAAGGTATAATTAACTTTAATTCCGAGAGGTTCTTCTGAGGCTAAAATATCATCTTCATTTGCTGAATTAGTCTCATTTACTTTAGTTATTTGAACTGCTTTAACCGCAGGTTTAGGCATGGTTATTCGGGCGCTATTTCTTTAAACTTAAACGAAAGGCCTGAAAGTGTTTGGAACTTTTCTCCCACACCTAATATGTTGTCTTCGTCAGCTTCATATTCCCAAATTATTTCTACTTCGCCACCGCTTTTTTGGTGTTCTGCAATCTTTTCTACCAATTGATACAGATTGGCTACGGAACGAGAGCTTATATAATCTAAGGTAAATATAAACTTAGTTGTTTTTGGGAAGCTGTTTTGTTCAACCCAGTCTAGAATATTATTATAAAACTGAGTAGAATCTTCCTGAAAAGAATTTCCTTTAATAGTGTATATGCCAGATGTATTATCGAAATTTATTTCCGGGCTATTTCTTTTTGCTTCTATGAATAGTTTACTCATTTTTAATCGTTATTGTAATATTTACAGAATAGTAGTTATCGGTAATTGCAGCTATTTCAAATATAGGTTTTGTAGTAGAATTTATAGCAACAGTATATAAACCCAAACCAGACTTAGCTTTTGACATGGAATAGTCTTTCAGATTTTTCTTATAAAGGGTTTCTAATTTTGCTTTTGATTTTGACTCTATGTCTTTAATGTATTCTTTAAGTCTATTGTAATTTTCTTTTTCACATAAATTAAAAGACTGTAGTATGATATCTTCTCCTACATGGCCGACAACAATAAAAGAGTTTTGCTTTATTTCATCTTCTTTAGGAGAGTTTTCCATTATGTTTTGAATAATCTCTATACAACTAATAATGATTTTATTTTTTAGCTTAGAGAAAGGAAAATTAATATTGAAGTAATTTTCAAGGAGGTAGGTTGATGAAGTAATAAGGTCTGAATTAACATTACCAATAAAAGATAAAATTACCTTTCCATCTTTTGATTTTATTGTATCAATGGTGGAGTAGTATTTCTCTAAAACGCTATCTTGAATTTGGTTGTTATCCATTAATTCTTAGGGTTCTATTTTTATAAAAAGTACATCGTCAATTTGGTCTTCATCTTTTTGCCATTCGTAAAAATAGGCCATTACATTTTTAAATTCGTCATGGTTGTTTTTTCCGATATTGTCTAAAATTAGTTTTTTTATTCCTGATATTTTAATTTTTTTTCCATTAACTCCTCCAAATTGGTCTTGGTAACCATCACTAAACACATAAAACTTATCTCCATTTTGGTAAGAAACCTCTTTAAGCTCAAATTGTTTGGTTTTTCCAAGGTTACCGCCTATAGATTGTTTGGTTCCTTCAATAGATATAATTTCTTTATTCTTTAATATTAATAGCGGTCGCATTGCACTTGAAAATTCCATTTTATTTTCTTTTGGATAGAACTTTAAAACAGCAACGTCCATTCCCTCAAACATTTTTTCGTTTTGTTCTGTTTTTAAGATTTTATTTAGTTCAAAATTAACTTCATCCAGTAATTGCGCAGGATTTAAATCCGGGCTTCTATTAATAATCTCTTTAAAAATAGATTGTCCAATCATGGCCATTAATGCACCGGGAACTCCGTGTCCTGTACAATCGGCACATGCTAAAATAAAGGAGTCTTTGAGTTTGTGAATCCAGAAAAAATCTCCGCTTACAATATCTTTTGGTTGATAGAAAATATATGATTTTTTAAACTCACTTGTTAAATCACTGATATTTGGAAGTATGGCTGACTGTATTCTTTTGGCATAGTTTATACTATCCGTAATATCTCTGTTTTTTTGCTCAATTTCTTCTTTTTGTATTACAATTTCTTTTGTTCTTTTAGCTAATTCGGTATCTAGATAGTTTACGATGCTTTTGTGGTTTTTTTCTCTTATATAAAAGAATGCGTAAATAGAGCTTGCAACAATTAGTACGGTTAATGCTATGAACCACCATCTTTTCCATATAGGTGGAAGTATTACAATTTGAACGCTTGAAACTTCTTCTGAACAAACGCCAACAATATTACATGCTTTAATTTTAAATGTATATTTTCCTTCACTTAATTTAGGGTAAGTCGCTTTGTTGTCAAGAGTAAACTTTGACCATTCTAAATCATAGCCATCTAAAAATACTTTATAGGAGATGTTTTTTTGGTTTTTAAAGGTAATGCCAACGTATTCAAAGCTTAGTTTGTAGTCGCCCGGAGATAACTCTATGTCGTCATACAAGTTGTATTCATCATCTCCAATTTTTATTGCTTTTATAACCGGTTTAGGTGCGTCAAAGTTTGAGTTGTCTTTTTTCGGGTCAAATTTTAGACAACCGTTATTCATTCCAATCCATAAATTGCCTAAACTGTCTTTGTAAAAAGCATCGGTGTTACAGTCTCCCGTTATTCCTTCTTTTTTAGAGTAGATGGTTATGTTATTATTTTTTAAACTTATTCTTGATGCCGAACCTCTGTGTCCCACCCATGTGCCAAATTCTCCCATTGGTTGTATTGCATAACAATAGTCTGAGGCTAATCCGTTAGCAGAGTTTATGTGTTTAAAGTTTTTAGGTTGTCCGTAAAAAACTCCGGTTCCGTATGTAGAAACCCAAATATTATCATTTTCATCTTCTCTGATTGAGTTTACATTTAATAGCCCAAAATTTTCACTAATTAAAAAGTGAAATAATATCCCATCCTTTATACAGCTGATGTAATTGCTTTGAGAAACTATAAGTAAACCATACTTATTTGAAAATACCAGGTCATTTATAGAGTTATGTTTTAAGCCTTCTAAGGTTGTATATTCTTTAATTTCTTTGGTGAATTTTGAATATTCAAAGAGTGCGCCTCTGGTTCCTATCCATATTTTATCTTGATTTACAATAAGAGATGTGATGGAGTTTCTTAAATAGCCTTTTGCAATATCAAGTTTATAAAACTGTCTTTTTTCAGTGTCAAACTCATACAAGCCATTTTTTGATGTTCCTATTAGTAAATTGTTATCAAAAGATGCTATTGCTGTTACTTCATCGTCAACAAATCCATTGGAAGAATTATGAAAAAAGTATTTTTCATTTGTGCGTAAATCTATTTCTATTAAGCCATTTGCTACGCCAAACCATTTTTTATTTTCTGTTATTAAAAAAGCGGTAGTGCTGTTAGATATATCGGTAGTACTATGGCTGTAAAAAGTAAAAAAGTCATCTTCATGAATACAAACTCCTTCGCCAAATGTTCCTACCCAAAGATTACCTTCCAGGTCAACGAATGATGTTTTAATATAATTGGTTGGTAAGCCGTTCTCCTCATTATAAAAAGTGTTGTATTCTTTGCTGTTAGGATTTTTGCTGTCTGAGTATGGGAGTTTAAATAAACCACTGTATGTAGAAATCCATAAGTTGTTTTTAGTGTCTTCAAAAATATCTTGGACACTGGCTGTTTGAAGCAAAGAACTATCTTGATAGTTTCTGGTGAGGATTTTGTTGTTGGTATATTTAACTTGTATTACTCCTCTGTCGGCAGTTCCAACGGTATAAACAGAGGAGTCAAGTTTTGATTTTAAAATACAGTTTAAATTATCGGTAGCGTGTTTTTTAGAAGATAACTTATTGCTTTGCAACTTCTTGGCTTCCTTGTCTATTTTTACTTCATAAATACCAGTGTTGGTGGTAACTAGGAAAGTATTGTTATTGACAATTTCAAAATCGGTACAAACTACTTCATCATTCTTAAATAAATTGTACTTAGTAAAATTAAAATCATTATCAATGTTAATTAGCTTATTGTTTTGCAGTAAAACCCAAGTATTTTTAACATTGTAGGATTTAATTTTTAAGACAGGAATATCCTTTTCATCAATATTTATTTTACCAATATTTCCTTTATATAGATAGGATATATTTCCATTATTGTGTCCTATCCATAAAATTCCATTATTTGAGGTTTCTAGGCAAGTAATAAAATTATCGGCCAACCCGCTTTTAGTGTCATACTTTTTAACTTCCGAACCATCTAACCTATTTAATCCTTCACCGGTTGCTACCCATATAAACCCACTTTTATCTTGACAAATGTCATAGATGTATGGGTGAGCCATTCCATCATTAATAGATAACTTGTTGAAATTGAATGTTTGGGAATAGGAGGTGAGGAATAAAAGTAAAGTAAAATATAAGAGGGATAATTTGCGATTCATCTATCAAAAGTATCAATTGGGCTAATTTATAAAATATAATTAGTAATATTAGTATATTTAGCTTTTATTAATCAGTAATTTAAAATTGTGTTTAGACATTTAGTTGCCTTTACGATTTCCTTTTTTTTACTCATTAACTTATATAGTCAAGTTCCGCCTTCAAAAGATTTTTCTTGGAGTTCATTTGCTACTTTAGGTGCTGAAGAACTTGGTAATGATATTGCCCTTGATACTGCCGGTAATGTTTACGTTATCGGAGTTTATACCGGTTCTATTAGATTTGGATCATTACCCTCATTACCTTCTATTGGTAATGAAGATATTTTTGTGGTTAAGTACGATAAGTTTGGAAATCCTCTGTGGTCTGTAAGAATTGGTGGGACTGGTGAAGATATTGGTAACGGAATAGATGTAGATATAAGCGGTAATGTTTATATAACTGGAAGTTACAAAAGTTCTCCTTTTCAAATATATGGTGGTTCTAATCCAGCAATACCTAATAGCGGAAATTCAGATGTTTTTATGGCAAAGTTAAATGGGCTTAACGGAAATCCTATTTGGCTGAGAACACCTACTAGTGGAGCAAATGAAGATGTAGGATATAGAGTTTATACCGACAATACGAATGTTTATTTTACCGGTTATTTTGTTTCTGATGTAAACTTTGGGGCAACAGGGAACCTAAATAGTGGAGGCGGTAATCAGGAGGATATATTTATAGCTTCGTATAATGCTACTACCGGAAATTTAAATTGGGCCCGAAAAGCCGTTTCTTCAAATAATGAGAGAGGCATGGGAATTACCGGACATGGGAACTCTATATATCTAGCAGGTTATTATAATAATGGTAATGTGGTTTTTGAAAATTCAGGACCAAATCTTACATTAAATAACATTGGAAATGATGATATATATGTTGCCAAATTTAATAAGAGTAACGGTGATGTAGTTTGGGTAAACTCCATTGGGTGGCCAACCAAGGATGAAAGAGCTCATGATATTACCTATGAAAATGGCTCAGTATGGATTACCGGTTATTTTACAGATTCTACTAAATACTTTAATGGGATAGTCTTTGATACTATTGTATCTTATGGTCAAAAAGATGTTTTAACAGCAAGGTTTGATACTTTATCCGGTTCCATTATAGATATATGGAGGGATGGGGGTACTGGGGAAGATGTTGGAGTGGGAATAAGTAAAATATTTTCTTCCGATTTGCTAATAACCGGAGTTTTTGAAAATACCCTTCGCCTTCAAAAAAATAATTTTCAATTAAATGCAACTTCAGCAGTCAAAGACATTTTTATTCTTAACTATTCTAATGCAGGGCTATTGAATTGGGCAACACAAGGAAGCGGATTTGGTATAGATAGCGTTTCTGGAATTTGTGCAAACCCTAAAGGTTTAGCCGGTATTACAGGCTATCATAGAACGGCTGATTTGCTACTTCCACCTTCATTTAATAATCCATGGTTTGCTGGAAGGGAGTATTATGTTGGATATTTGAATGGTTGTAATGCTAATTTTACTTATACTAAAGCTAGCCTGTGTAAATATATAGATTCACCAATATCACCTACTTTAACCGGAGATCCGTCAGGTATTTACTCTTCTACTCCTTTTGGACTTAGTTTGGATAGTTTAACGGGTAAAATTTCTGCCGATTCTTCAAATGCAGGAATCTATACTGTTTGTTACACAGCACCAAACAATTGTCAAACATGTCAATCAATAGAAATAAAAGCAAACTGTACAAGTTTTGGAAACGGGTTAAGTTCGTCTGATTTTGAAGCTGCTTATGCAACAGCTGTGGATGAAAAGAACAAATGGGTTTATACAGTTGGTACAATTACCAATGAATCAATTTTCCCGACAATAACACTTTTAGAAATGAATGGAGGAGGAGGGAATTCCGGAAGAAAAGATGGATTTGTAGCCAAATATGATTTTACAGGAGCATTGTTGTGGGCATTTAATATTGGTGGATTGGATGATGATGAGGTTTGGGATATAGAGCTTGATACCCTTGGCAATTTATATGTAACAGGCTATCATAAAAGCGCTATAACTAACTTTACAGGACATTCTGGTGCAGCTAGTTCAAGTAATACCATA
>Ga0070729_10000652_pt1 | contig 67626 bp, 51 predicted proteins | sample tdDd472_FD_66725 | JGI IMG/M metagenome (GOLD analysis project Ga0070729, IMG submission 66725) | Marine sediment microbial communities from the Atlantic coast under amendment with organic carbon and nitrate - tdDd47.2 | ecosystem: Environmental > Aquatic > Marine > Coastal > Sediment | place... | reverse complement strand
AAAGTACCAGAAAAAAAACATTCGACAGATAAATGAGTAAAGTTATATATATATTTATAATTCTAATATTTTTTGAGTCTTGTACACCAAAAATATATATAGAAGACGTTGAATGGTGTTTAAATATTTCTGAAAGTGATTTACGTCCTATTTATGTGAAAAATGATACGATATTTGCTTGTACTTATCATAGAATCAATACTGGAACAAGAGAAGAAAAAGTTTATAATTATTGGGATGCTTATGCTATATCTAAGACAGGTAAACTTATTAATAAACTTATTAAAGTTCCAAGAGATACAAGCCTTGGTAATAATAGTTATTACCATGGGAATGATGAGATAGTAGGCTTAGAAGGATATAAAATTGGACAAAATTTTGTCAAGTCTAAATTTATTGTTGAAGAATTATATGTTACTTCTAAACAGAGCTTTATGCCAATTAGATTTGGGGGATATTCGATTTATTATGTTATAATCAAATATAATGATAAGTATTGTGTTTTTGAATTAGACAACACTAATTTTACATTTATTGAAAATGTAACTTTATTTGGTAACAAGTATTTAATACTTAATTTTTATGATGCTTCAACTCCTATTTTTGAACATAATAAAATTTGCATGTTAGACTTAGAAAAAATAATTAAAAAATATATAGATTAAACCTGTGTAATATTTTACAACTTAATATTAAACTAAACTAATACTTTGCACAATTAAACTAAATTAAGTAAGTTTACCAGAGTACTCGGACAAAAACAATATGAGATACAGGACCATTTGGGGAATGTAAAGGTTGTTTTTAATGATTATAAGGAGCCGGTTTCTGGTGGTTCGGGTTCTGAGAAATATGACTTGAACGTTCTTTCACTTTTAAATTATTATCCGTTTGGTATGTCGATGCCGGGTATATTTATAAAGTGGTTGATGTTTTGGTGTTGAGAAGTTTATTTGTTTCGTAAGGGGCGTATTTATAATAAGATTGGGTTTTATGCGTTTAGGTGTTCTTAGATTATGGGTAATGTTGTAACTTAAACGCGACTTATTTGTAATATCTGAAATGCTTTTGTAATTTTTAAAAATTATATGGCATTTAAAATTAAAAAAATCAATAATAATAGTAATATTTTATAGGGGCAAGAATGAGGCAACTCTTTTTAGGCTTGGTTATAATTATTTTTTCTTTCAGCACGAGTGTTCGAGCTGAGGATTCAAATAGTCAAGCGAAAAATCTGAACAATAATAATACAGTAAATGAACCAAATTTTTATAAGATTTCAAAAGAAATGAATGAGTTTTATGATAAGTTTGAAAGCAAGAAATCTTCTGGCTATAAGCCTTTTAAACGTTGGGAATGGTTTTGGGGATCGAGGGTAAATGCTGATGGTAGTTTCCCAAATTTGTATAAGGCTTATAAGGAATTGGACAAGGAGAAGAACGTTAGGAAATCTGAATTTTTAGCTGGGAAAGAGTGGCAGTTGGTTGGTCCGAAGGTTAAGCCATCTGGGAGAACTGGTGTTGGTCGAATTAATTGTATAGGGACACATCCAACGAGTAGAAATACATTTTATGTAGGTGCAGCTGGTGGAGGGATATGGAAAACTACTAATAAGGGTTCTACTTGGGAGACGTTTTTTATAGAGAATTGGAATTCAATTTCGATATCGGATATAAAGGTTGCGACATCAAATCCTGAGGTGGTATATGCTGCTACGGGCGATGCTCATACTTATGGGGTTGCATCTGGCGGAGCTTATGGTTTGTTTTCGATAGGTCTTGTTAAAACTACAAATGGTGGAGACAGTTGGGAGAAGTTAGACCCATGGGCAAATGGTAATGCTACTCAACAGTCGAATAAGTTTATAATAAAATCGATTGCAATTAATCCAAATAATGAAAATGAGGTAGTATTTTCGAGTAATACTGGGCTTTATAAGACTGTAAATGGGGGGAAAGACTGGACCGTTATAACTTTTGGTGCTTTTGGAGATATGGTAATGCATCCGACTAATCCAGATATTATTTATGCAGTTGAGGGTTATAATGCTTATGCCTCTTCTACGAAAATAACCACTTATAATATAAAGACTGAAGAGAAAATAAATACGAAGACTTATACTGATTGTAGCAGAATAGAGTTGGCAGTGAGCAAGGATAATCCGGACATGGTCTTAGCTTTGTTGACTGAGCAGGCGACTCAACAAGGTTGGGGTTTTCGTGCGATAGAGCGCTCTGGGGACAGGGGAGAAAATTGGACAACTGTTAAATCAAAAGGTACTGGAGCTCCTAATTATTTGGGGATTACAGAGAGTTGGAATTCTGGAAGTAGAGGTCAGGGATTTTATGATTTGGCTTTGGCTTTAGACCCTAAGAATCAGGATAGATTTTATATTGGCGGAATTAATACATACCGTTCTGAAGATGGTGGTGATAATATGGAAATGATAACAGATGGATATACTAATAAAGCACAGTATGTACATCCGGATATACAGGTATTAGAAACAAATTTTTTTGGTGATGTAATTGGTGGGAATGATGGCGGTGTATATTTGTCAGTAGATAGAGGCGTGACATGGACGGATATCAGTAGTGGAATAACAGCTACGCAATATTATAAGATTGGTCAATCATCTACGACGAGGAATTTGATAATTGCTGGTGCTCAGGACAATGGCACCCATTTATTTGAGAAGAATTCTTGGAAGCAACCTTCGGGAGCAGGCGGAGATGGAATGCAATGTCTGATAAAGGAAGGAGATGATGATATAATGATAGCGGCAAGTCAGAATGGGACTTTTAGGCGTTCTACGAATGGTGGGTTGTCATTTTCGACTATATTAAATCAACAGGCTGCGGGAGAGTATGCTGCGTGGTCGGCACCTGTTGCACATGACCCAAATAATCCTCAGAATTATTATTTTGGTTATCAGAATGTAATTAGAAGTACAAATTCGGCGGCACCAAATTCATTTCAGAAGATTTCAAATTTGAATTTAAGTGGGAATAATACATTGAGATGTATTACGGTTTCAAAGGTTAGTTCAAATATAATTTATGCTTCTTCGGGTGGTACTTTGTTCCACACAACGAATGGTGGAGGGAGTTGGAATACATTATTTACAACTGCATCGAGTATATCGGATATAGAGACACATCCGACGGATAAGGATAGGATTTGGATTACTTTGAGTGGTTATTCTAATAGTAATAAAGTATTGGAGTTGAACAATGGCGAAGTAATCAATATGTCAGATGGATTACCGAATTTTAATGTAAATACGATAGTATATCAAGATGGATCACCTGATAGAATGTATGTTGGGACAGATGCTGGGGTTTATACTCGTGATAAGAATTCGAGTAATTGGTCATTGTTTAACGAAGGTATGCCGAGAGTTGTAGTATCTGATTTGATGATACAGGATAAGTATAAATTATTGAGAGCTGGGACTTACGGCGTAGGTATATGGGAAATTGAATTGTTAGATTGTAATTTGGCTAAACCGACAATAAGTACGAGTATAAAGGTTGGTGAAGATGGTAAAATACATTTATGTAGTAATCAATCTGTTGATTTGACAGCGAAAGGAATTTTTGAGATTGCAGAGTGGTCTGATGGTCAAAAAGGACAGAAAATAACAGTTAATAAATCGGGCGTATATTATGTTACGGTTACTGATGTAAAAGGATGTATAGAGTCGTCTGTATCGATTGAAGTAGAAGTAGAAGAGATGGATGAATACCAAGTGAAGAGTTCGAGTTTTGATGTATTGTGCGAAGGCGATAGTTTGAGATTGAGAACATTTGGAACAAAATTAGACTTTTTATGGAACACTGGCGAGACTGGTAATTCTATTTATGTAAAAGAAAGTGGAGAGTATTATTATAAGATAACAAATCCTAATAATACAGATTGTTTTACATATTCGGATACGCTTAATATTGAGTTTGAGGAATCTGTGGGAGTACCAGAAATAACTGTTAAAGATGAAGTTCTTTATGCACCTTTGGCAGAGGAAGGGAGTTATAATTATCAGTGGTATTATTTCGATGAGGAAATAGAAGGTGCTACAAAGAGCAGTTATGAGCCAATAATCGGCGGAATGCACACTGTATGGGTTGAAAATGCTGCTGGATGTTCTGGGGTATCGGAGAATTTCAATGTAAATTGGTTAAGCCTTGAGGAATTAGATGGGGACATAGTTGTGTCGCCAAATCCGAATGATGGTAAGTTTTTAGTTTCAATGAATTTGAATAGTATTTCAAATGTCGAGTTAACTGTAGTTAATGTACATGGTAAGAGAATATATAGAAATGAATTTGAAAATAGAATTAATAGTTTTAGTGAGAATATTAATTTGAAGAATTTATCGAAGGGTGTTTATTTCCTAAAGATTAGTATAAACTCTGATATGATGATTAAAAAAATAGTAGTACAATAAAGAATATATTTATTGATATATTGAGTTAAATTAAGACTGGTCATTTTTTTAATAAGAGAATGACCAGTTTTTTTATTTAGGTATCGTTGATACTTAATTCTTTTATATTTAAGTATTTGTATATATATTTATATGATGATAAAGAGGACAGAGATTAAAAGTTTATATATAATATTATTGATAGTAATTAGTTCAAATTGTTTTTCAAATTATGATAAGCAATATGAGAGGAGTAGGGCTTTTTGGGAAGTGAGAAAATCAGAGTATAAGCCAAGTAATAATACTTTTGAGAAGATTAATAATTATTTATATAGTGCAAATAAGAGTACGAATTGGGAGGAGTTGGGACCAAAGAAGTTTGATAGCGATAAAGTAATATCTCATTTGGCGGCTGGGAGAATAAATTGTATTGAGTTTCATCCGGTAGATGTAAATACTTTTTATGTGGGCTCTGCTTCGGGTAGTTTGTGGAGGACATTGGATAATGCTAAGACTTGGGAAATGGTTGATTTGGGGAAATATGTATTGGGGATTAGTGATATAATTATAGATTGGAAGGAAAATAAGCGTGTATATGTTTCGAGTGGAGATTCGGAATCAAATTTTTATGGAGCGTATTCAACTGGCATTTTTTATTCTGAAGATGATGGTTTGACTTGGGAGGTTTCGGAGTTTTCATTTGATTTTGCTGATAGTTTGAAGATTAGGAAGTTTATTCAATCGAAAATGAATGATTCGATTTTTTATATTGCAACTAATATAGGGGTTTATAGGAGTTTGGATAAATGTAGGAACTTTGAGAAAGTTTCAGAGCTTAGTAAATATAGTGATATTGTTGAAGATGGGGATGGAAATATTTTTTCAGCTTATCAAAATGATGACGGTGTTATAATTTCTAAGAGTGCTGATGGTGGGATTATTTGGGAGGATATATATAATTTTGATGATGGTGGTAGGGTTTCGTTTTCGTATTCGGAGGCGCTGGACAATGAGTTAATTATCCTTGTTGGTAATAGGGTTGATAATAGTTTTTTGGGGTTATATAAACTAAACATAGATGATTATGGTATTGAAGAGATTGATATACATTCTCCAATTGAAACTCAATCACATTATAATAATTCTGTTGTTATTAGTCCATTTGATAGAGATATAATATATTTTGGAGGACAAGATTTATTTGGTACAATTGATGGTGGTGCAAGTTGGGAAGATTGGCGGCAAAGTATCCACGTGGACCATCATCATTTAGAGTTTCATGAGCTTACAAATCAAATTTATTCGTGCAATGACGGCGGAGTATATAGGAAGTCAATTTTGGATAAGTATTGGGAGAATATTACTGATGGTTTGGACATAACACAATTTTATTCCATTAGTTTGGCGAGTGAGAAGCAGGGTTATGTTTTTGCAGGTAGTCAAGATAATAATGGGTATATATATAATAATAGAGAATGGAATCAATTCAGAAAAGGGGATTTGACTGATGTGGAATTAATAAAGGGAGATAGGAATAAATATATAGCTGCATTCCCTCATAATCGTTTTTCAAACAATGTGCTATTTGGATTGAATTTGGGAGAGCAGTTAAGAGAAGAAGTAGATGCAAAGTCTTTTTTTAATACCCGTTTTGAATTGAGTTATGATAATGATGAACTAGAGAAATTATTTTTATATTCAGATAATTTATATTCTTATTCGTTTACGGAGCAAAAGTGGGAGGAAGAAATAAGTTTTAATGGTGATGATAGTCAGATTACTGGGTTATTGATTCGGGATTTTGGTTATTATATTTCTAAAGGTGGCAATTTATATAAAAATGATAGTTTGATTAAAAAATTTGATGTGGCAATTAGTGATTTGGTTGCTTATAAGGGGAACGGAATGTTAATTTCTTTTTCTTCTTATGATATGGATAATAAGGTATTAATATATGATGGTGAGAAGTATGTAAATATTAGTTATGATTTGCCGAATGTACCAGTTAATAAAATATTTTTTATTGATAAAATGGACAGGATGTTTGTTGGGACTGATATAGGAGTTTTTGAATTAGATGGGAGTGAAAAAGCTTGGAGGTATATGAAAAATGATGAATATGGGGCAGGGATAATCACGGATATTAAGTATAATGAGTATGACAAGTATTTGTATGTTTCAACTTTTGGGAAGGGAATTTGGCGAGTTGAATTACTTAATTGTGGGATAGCAAAGCCGTTGCTTAATTATGATGGATTAGTAGAAATTTGTGAAGGAGATTCTGTTACGGTGTTTGTTGAGAATTTGGACAAAATAGATGAAAATAATTTGATTTGGAATGATGGAATAACTTGGGGAAATAGGATTATAGGGAGTGAAGGGGAATATTATTTACGTAATAATGGAGCTGTGTGTAATGAAGAATCTGAAACAATTGTAGTTAAATTCAAAGAAAATGATATTGAGTTAGATTTGTCTTATTTTGATGAACCGAAGATTTGCGAAGGAGAAAAATTTGAGATTAGAGGAAATTTATCAAATAATAATTATAGTAAATTGAGATGGAGTAATGGAGATAGTGGAAGAACTATATTCGCAGGGGAAGGAGGCTATTATTATGCTTATTATGAAGATTTGAATGGTTGTGTTTTAAAATCTGATAGTTTATATTTGAAGATTGATAGCATTCCTGAAAGACCAGTAATAAAAAGAGTATCTAATAATTTGATTGTGGAAAATTATGATAAAACGAATTGGTATTATGAAAATGAGTTAATAGATAGCAATAAAAAGACTTTAAAAATTGATAAAGTGGGTAATTATTGGGCAGAGAGCTTGGGCGAGAATGGGTGCAGGAATAAAGAATTAATTAGTATAGAATTATTATTTAACAATACTGTTCCATTTGAGATTAAAATAGATTACATAGATAATAGTCTTAGGTTGAAGTTATTGAATGAAGAAGAGAAATCATTTTGGTTGAAGATTTACGATATGAATGCTCGACTGGTATTAGGTCAAAATTTGGATAGTTATAGCGATAAGTATATCGAATTAGAATATAATTTATCTAATTTTTCAGATGGCGTATATCTGATGAAGTTTCAATTAAATGATAGAGTTTATACAAGAAAATTAAATATATTAAAATAGGTTAGAAATGAAATTTGTACTTAGTCTGATTTTTGTTTTTCTGATAAGTTCATTTGTGGAAGCAAAAGAGCTTTCTATTACTGAAAAACAGGAAATAAATGAGTTATCGAAGAAAGAGAATTTAAGTTTTAAAGAAGCTGATAGATTGCATGAGCTTATATACAATAGAGAAGGTGCGAGAGGCGGAAAATATTACGAAAGAATTAAGTATTACAGACAAAATCGAATGGGTTTGGAAAAGGCAAAACTTACGAATAATAATTTCACCACGAATTTGTGGAAAAATGCAAATAAAGAAAGCAAAGTTCAGGGAAGCTATCTGAGTAGCCAAAATACATGGCAATCTTTGGGACCAAACTCCTTTCCAAATGGTAATAATGGTGTTGGTAGAGCAAATGTAGTTAGAATACATCCAAAAAATTCGAGGATTTTATATACGGCTACTGCAGGTGGTGGTATGTGGAAATCAACTAATCACGGAGAAACATGGACAATACTGCCCAATACAGAATTATTATCAATGACTTATTCTGATATGGTATTATGTCGTTCAAATCCGAATGTGATATATGCAGCGACAGGCGATTCGGATGCAACATTTTGGTCTCCAGATGATTTTTATAGTATTGGAGTGATAAAATCAACTGATGGAGGAAATACTTGGGAAGTTACAAATTTGGCTTATGATCATTCTGATTTGAATACAGTTTCGAGGGTATTAGTTGATTATAATAATCCTGATATAGTTTTAGCGGCAACTAAATATGGGATATATAAAAGTATTGACGGTGGCAATCATTGGGAATTAAAAACAAGTAAATCAAAATTTAAGGATATGGATTTTCATCCGTTTAATTCGGATTATATTGTGGCTTCTACCTATGCACAAGGTGGAGGTTCTAGTATATATTATTCGAGTGATATGGGAGAGACTTGGGAATTAAGTGAAGCTACGAATGCTGCAAGAATTGAGCTTTCGTATTGCCAAAAAGACCCAAATTATTTATATGGATTAGGAAGTGAAGGTGCATCTAATAGTGGGAAATCAGGTGGATTTCATTCATTGTTATTTAGTGAAGATTTTGGAGAGACTTGGACGGTAATAAATACGAGTGAGAATTCACCAAATATATTAGGTTGGAGTTCTAAGGGAAATAGTGAAGGTGGTCAAGGCGGATATGATATGGCTTTAGCAGTAAACCCAGCTAATCCTGAAGAGATACATACAGGTGGGATATACACTTGGAAGCGAAATAATTCCGGTAATTGGACATATACGAGAAAAAATGTATTGCATGCCGACCAACATTTTATGGATTTTAATAAATCTGGTGATACATTATATATTGGTAATGACGGAGGAGTATTCAGATTTTTACCAGCTACTGGGAAGTATGAGCAAATTAGTGATGGGTTGAATATAACTCAATATTATAGAGTATCTACATCGGATATAGATTATACAATATGTGGAGCTCAAGATAATGGTACAATTAGTTATGATAATAATAGTTGGAGTAGAACAGGTGGAGGAGATGGAATGGATAATGCAATAAATCAAAAAAATAATGATTTTATGTATATTTCATCTCAAAATGGGAATTTTTCGGTATCATTCGATCAAGGAAAAGATTTTAGTTTTATGATTGCAGGCTATATTTTAGGTTCAATAATTGGTGATGAGGATTATGAAGGTGCGTGGGTTACACCTATTGCATTGGACCCTCAAAAACCAAACATAGTTTATACTGGTTATAAGCATTTGTGGAGACATAATAATTATGGATTAGGTATAGATGGTTGGGAACAGGTTTCGACTATGGCTACTGGTGAGTTGATTGCTGTTGCAGTTGCACCAACTGATAGTGATGTTATTTATATTGCCTCGACTGGTGTGATTTATAAAACTACTAATGGTGGTACGGATTGGGAATTATTGTCAGCTAGTTTATCTCCGGTTTCTTATTTGGCTGTGGACCCAGAAAATTCCAACAGGGTTTTTGTGGCTTCTGGTAGTTATATTGATTATAAAAAGGTTAATTTGATAGAGGGTAAAGAGATTTATGATATTACTGGAAATTTGCCAAATGTACCGGTTAATACAATAGTATATCAAAAAGGGACAAATGATAGGTTGTATGTAGGGACTGATTTGGGTGTATATTTTACTGAAAATAATTCTGCCTATTGGCAGCGATATGGCAACGATTTGCCTCATGTAAATGTAATGGACTTGGATATACATGAAAAATCAAATTCTTTGTATGCAGCAACTTATGGTAGAGGCTTATGGAAAATAGATTTGTTGGATTGTAATCCTAATTATTTAGCAGTTCGAGTTAAGGGAGAAACTGAATTATGCAAAGGAGATAGTGTTATATTAGAGTCTGTGGCTACATTGCCTAATTATTATTGGAGTACAGGGGCTACAACTAAGAGTATCACTGTAAAGGAAGATGGATTATATAGTTTGATGTCTAATAACGATGAGTGTTCACATAAATCAGAATATGTTAAAGTTGAGTATTATAATACTACAGAGCCAAGAGTAAACACGATTAAAACTACAATTTGTCCGGGTGATTCGACTCGAATGTCAGCTGGAAATAGTTTTTTAAATATTGTGTGGAATGATGGGAATACTGAACAAAAGAGAGTAGTGAAAGAAGAGGGTGATTATTATTATACTGCCTTGAGCGAAGAAGGTTGTGAAGTAGTGTCAGATACTGTTACATTATCATTTTATGAGATAGAGAAACCAAAAATAATATTTACTGATTCGGTATTAGTAGCACCTGATGCTTTAGAATATAAGTGGTTTAAAGATGGATTGGAGTTAGATGGTGAGACAAATAAGGAGTTAGAATATACTGAGCATGGGATTTATTCGGTAGAAATAAAAACTACAGGTAGGTGTTATATAATGTCTTTCGATATGGATACTCAAAATCCTGGTTCGGTGATTGAAGATTATGGCTCGAAGATAATAATCAGTCCTAATCCGAGTTCTGGAATGTTTAATATCAAAAATAATAATGAAGCTCGGATTAATTATATTAAAATATATGATTTGAATTCGAAAATGGTGAAGGAAGTAAAAACTCCGATGAATAAGTTTGGAATTAATTTAGAGGGATATCCGAATTCAACTTATTTTCTTGAAATTCAGATAGGGAATTATATAGTTTATAAAAGTGTGGTTAAGAACTAATGATAACACATTTGAATGGCAGTTTAGTTTATAAAGAAGCTACCAATATAGTCGTAGAGTGCGGCGGAGTTGGTTATTCGATGAGTATTAGTACAATTACTTATGAGCAACTCCCTGTTAAGGACTCTAAGGTTTTTGTTTATACGGTATTAGTACCGAGAGAAGATTCTTGGAATTTATATGGGTTTGTAAATAAGGAAGAACGTGAGTTTTTTTTATTATTGACTTCAGTAAGCGGGATAGGTCCTAGGATAGCATTAGGGATATTATCTGCTTGTACGATTTCTGAACTTCACCAAATAATTTCTGTTGGAGATTTGGTTTCTTTGGTGAAATTGCCTGGGATTGGTAAAAAAACAGCTGAACGATTGACTCTGGAATTGAAGGATAAAGTATTAAAAATAGCAAATGTATCTGATTCGGGACTTCAATCAACATCAACAAATATGATGGAACAGGAAGCTATTTCTGCATTGATGACACTCGGTTATAATAAGAAATCGGCAGAAGTTAATGTTAAGAAGGCATCGAAAGCGTTAGGAGAAGATGCAGGAAGCGAAGAATTAATACGAAATGCTTTGAAATTTGCAATGTCATAGTCCCCTATCCAGACATTTATATTATATTATATTGATTAATATTATTGACTATGTTTAAAAATAAATTATAATTATATTTTAAATATTTGTAGATTTGTGAGAATTATAATCACTTTTTAGGCAAATATGAAAAAAATAATTTTAATATTATTATTATATGCGAATATAATATATACTCAGGATTGTGGGAAATGCACATTAGAAGAATCATTTGGAGTAAGAGATTCTTTAATTAATCTCACTTTAGAAAATAATTTGATATTATATAATATCACTCATGTAGAGAGAACAACTGTTGGAGAAATAATAAATATCGACCAAGCATTGAAGATAACGATGGTTAAGGATACTACTTGTTTGGATACTATTATTCCTTTGGCAGATATAAAAGAATTTTGGTCTTATGGAATTGGAAAACAACCAACTTTTAGTTATAATGTATTGCCGGTTAAAGAATATATTAAAACTTCTGAAACAATAATACCAAAGCCATTTTTAGAATTTAATTTAGCGGGCTTTTACGCAGGAGCTGATGAATCTGAAGAAGGAAGGCAAGTTGGTTTTGACAACTTTATGTATGGGATTGAAGCTAATTACTATTTAGCGAATGACTTTTTGATAAAGAATGCAGCCTTATTAGTTTCTGCATCTGCGATATTAGAGCGTTCCAGACTAAGAATACCATTGGGATTGCAATTTAGATGGGAAATATCTGGTTCGCCCGAGATTAAAGATACTATGAATTATTATCCATCTAATTGTTTATTTCAAAATAATTTGATAGAGCAACATGATGGTGTTGAGTTAGATGATTCTTATATTGAAGATAAAAATACTGGCGAAAAAGATAGTGCATCTGTATTGTTGAGAGAGAAATCAATTATAAAGAGTAAGTGGATACCATATTTGTTTGGAGAACTGGGTTCTATATTGGATACTGGTTTTGAGGGTTACGGAGCTACACCTTCTTTAAATTCTGAGGATTATTTTCCATATTATTTGGGGATAGGTGCAGGACTTCATTATGAAAATTTTAATTTATCTTTGGGTTATAGGCTGATGCAGTTGCATTTAAGAACGCCGTGCGAAAACTGCACAGATAAATACGTATTAAATACAAACTTATCACATTCACTAAGTATAAAATTTGGTTATTATTTTAACCTCTAAATAAGGAATTATGATGAAATATAAATTAAGTATGATAGTTTTAGCAATAATGTTTATTGCAATATATAGTTGTCAGAAATCTACACAACCGACTGAATTAGATGTGCCTATTGATATAAAGGTAGTAGTAAAAGACCAGTCCGGAAACAATATAAAAAATGCTGAAGTAAATATATTTAATAAAACTAATAATGAATATGTGGTTTTTAAGCAGAGAACTAATGAAGCTGGAATAGTAAAAATTTCTGATTACATTATGCCTATTGAAGGGGAAGTTATGGATTTTGATGTTACTCCACCATATTTGGGAACAAATATAGTGGCTGAAAAAATTTCTGTAAAAGACGTTATTATGGGCTGTTCGGACTCTACGTTGGTATTTCAAATAGAAGTAACGAAAAATGTAGTCTGCGGTATGGTTGATTTTCAAGATGAGGAAATACAGATTTGTAATGATTCGAGTGCAGTTATTTATTCTAATATAATAAAAAGTACTTGTCCGGAAGTTTTATCGTTGATTGGAAATGGTAATATGCCAAATGTATCATTTTCGATTGTGGAGTCAAATAGTGATAATCAGATTAATAATTTGGGAATAGGTGGCGGCTTTAGGATTAGGGCTGAGTTTATTCCTAATTTGGTATCGCAAGTTGAATTTGGTTCATATAATGTACTGGGGACTTATTCTGGTGGTACAGGTATTGATTATACTTTGAATTTGAATACTATTTCGGAGGATTGTAGTGATTGCGATTGTCCATCGTCTTATACTTTTACAAATAGTGTCGTACCGGATACTTGTTTAAATATTTTGTATGAGTTCCAGATTGATACTACTAATGTAATAAAGAATGAAAATGAGGCTGATTGTAATTATGAATTTGTATTGGTTGACGGCATTGATGACGATAGATTTACTATGCTTTCTGGTTTAAAAAATGTTTTATTGCCAGATGAGAATCAATCTGAAATGTTTTTTACTTTTATGTCTGATGTATCTGGTACTTTTACAGACGACTTGATATACGATATTTATAAAAGAAATACAAAAACTGGAGTTAGGGAACAATGCGAGCAAGTAAAGGTATCATTGGTAGCTATAGCTCAAGGTCCAGTTTGTAATATTAAAAATGATAATTCATCTCAGAATATATTAATGGATAATACATTGGAACAATGTCCAAATTGGGATGAAAGTAATGAAGCGAAGTATTTATTATTGGAAAATACTGGTGCTTGTGATTTGACTGTTAATATATCTTTAAATGACCCAGATGATATATTTGCATTGAGTGAAGGTTCGAATACTTATGGTGGTTCTCCAAATATTCAATTAATAATAGAACCGAAAGAGACTAAGAAGATACTTATTAAGTTTTTACCCCTAAAGGGTGATTTATATCCGAATGGTTGTCAGGGCAATAAAGTTACTCAGTACAATGCAGATTTGATAATTGACTCTCAAGAAGAAAATGGTTGCGATAGGACAATTCCACTTATAGGAGATATAAATGAGGACTGTACTGAGGCACAAGGCTTTAAGCGAGTTGAATGGGGTCAGAACAATAATTATCAGTATATGACCTTGGATTTCGATAAAACAGCTGCCATAGTAACTGGTAAAGTTGGAACTGTATCGACAAATACAGGGCGGGATATATATGTAACAAATATTAATACTGTAGCTGGAACTGCGGTTTTGAATTCGGACACTGGAAGTTTTAGAGTTTTAGACAACAGGTCAAAAGGTGTACAATCAATTTGTGATTGGGTGCTTGATTATTGTAATGATATAGGGACTACAAATGCAAGTTCTTTGACAGTTAGTCTTAATGATGTGGTTATGTGTTATATCAATGGATATCATGGATTAATATCAATTTCAGCGATACGTAATGGTTCGGGAGATGGAACGGGAAATAATGCTGTAGAATTTGAAATATGTTATCCAATTGACTAATTAAATAAAAGAGAGAAATGAAGATGAAAAAAGTAATTTTGATATTAATGTTTTATAGTTTCACGGCTTTTGGCGGTGAGATATTAAAATTTGAATCTGGTAATAGTGAATATGATGATTATACCCCTGCGTTTAGGGTGTCTTCATCAGGGATGGAGATTTGGCTAACATCTAATAAGAATTCGTCTAATAAAAGAAATAGGAAATTAGAAGTTTTTAAATTAGACAATGGTCAATTTAAAATTAATAAAAGAGCTAGCAATTCATTTGAGCGACCTTCGAATGGGTACTTAGATTTTGATGGTTCACCTTGCTTTGCGAGGGAGGTATGTGAGAATGTTGAAGGAATGTTTGTTTCTAATCGTTTATATGGTGGGAAGGATAGGAAGAATGATATTTATGAAATGGAGTTTAAGTCTGGAAAATGGCAAGTCAGATATTTAGATAAAATAAATTCGGATTATTGGGACGATACTCCATCATTATCTCCACAGGGAAATTTTATGATTTTTGCTTCGGATAGGAATACTCCGGGCAAGGTAAGAGCAGACTTATTTTATTCGAAAAAGGTAGATGGAAATTGGCAACATCCTATACCGTTGAATAATATCAATAGTGATTTGTTTAGTGAGGAGTCTCCATTTATTGACCAATATGGTAATTTATATTTTTCATCGAATAGGAATGGTGATTATGATATATTCCAAGTGAAGTTGGACAAAGAGGGAATGCCTATTGGCGAGGTCTCCCCTATTAGCTTAGATGGTGTAAATTTAAGAGGTAGCAATGAGAGAAACCCTGCTATATCGCCAAGTAATGGTTGGTTTATGTTTGCTTCGGATAGGGACACTACTAATAGTTTTGATGATGTTTATTACACACAAATTGGCTCAGATGAATTGAATGTGAATTTGAAAGTATTGCTTATGACAAGGAATTATGAGGAGTTGGGTTCAAATTTTGAAGATCAATCTCTACCAATTGAAACAACTGTAAAAGTCAGAGATTTGAATACTAATAAAACATTAAATTTTAGTTCGGATGTAGATGGACTATGTCAAATTACAATCCCGAGAAGGATTGATGAAAAATTGGAATTTGATGAAGGGATTAGAAAAATAATAATTGAAGCACAGAATGCAGACATAGACAAATATGGTAACTTGATTCCAGCAATAGATACCCTAATGTTCAACACATGGGACAAAGTAGAAGTAGAACATAATTTGTATTTATGGGATACCAATTCCTATTATAATCCGGAGTGTAGGTATGAGTTTCCTGTGAAAAATGTTAGATTTTTTGTTAATGCTTACTGGTGTCCTACGAGTAAGGATTTCAGTCATTATACTCCTTGTACTTCTATGTTTGTTGATGATAAATGCAAGGTTAGCCCAGATAAACCTTGTGAATCTAATGAAATATATGATTATAAATTGACTTATGAAGTTAAAGATAATAAAACTTGGCAAAATTGTATTGATTATCGTGATTTTAGGGCGAATGGAGAAAAATATTCTGTTGAAGTAGATGCGGCAATTATCAAGTTAAAAGATGAAATGGCTTCTGTTTTTAGGGTTCCATGTGTACAGAGGGCAATAAATCAGGGGAAAGAAATACAGGTGGAAGTAATTGGATTTACTGACCCTAATCCTTTGTTTAAGAAATGTCATTATTTGGGGGCAGATATTAATTTTAGTGATGCTGGTATTAGTATATTAGATGAGCAATATAATGTAATAATGGATGAAACTAATAGGTCATTATATGAGGGAGATAAAATTCCAAATATGATGAGATTTAGGGATACTCCTTTTGGTGGAAATCAATTATTGAGTGATATTAGAGGGATTTATACTTCGATATTAATGGATAAGATTTGGTACAATGAAATACCTAAATATAAGGAATTAAAAGACCAAGGTTTGTTGGTAATCAAAACTTGGGGTGAGGCGATTAATCAAGATGACTTGGAGGATGCTCAACGTCGTTCTGTTCAAATTAGGGTTGCAGTACCGTCAATGGAGCAAGAAAAATTTGATGGAGTACGCCCTGAGGCTGGTTCTGTAGTCAGATTGAATTATATCCCATGTTTATATGATAATTAGTTTTTAGATAAATTTTAGTAATAAAAAAGGGACCTAATTTCTATTGGTCCCTTTTTTTTATAATGATTAAATTTTTTTAAGCTAATACTTTTGTATTTTTTAAGCTGACTTTTATATTAGAAGTCAATGTATCGTTAAGTTTATTTTTAGTTAGGTCTAAGACTTTTAAATTGGTGAGATTATTTATACTATCTGGAACTTCTGAAAGCTGGTTAGCACATAATTCGAGTTCTTCGAGTGAGCTAAGGTTTCCGATTGAATTTGGAAGTGAATTTAGTTCATTTTCGTAGAGCAGTAATTTTTTAAGGTTGGGTAGTTCTGTAATGCTTTGCGGTAATTCGCTAAGTAGGTTTTTATATAATCTAATTTTTTGTAATTGTTTTAGGCTTCCAATATTGTCGGGTAGTTTGTTAATATTATTTTCGTGGATTTCTAATTTTTCTAAATTAGAGAGATTAGATAATGAATCTGGTAAAGTAGAAAAATGATTGCCACTAGCCCTTAATGCCCTTAGGTTTGATAGACTTCCGATTGTATCTGGTAGAGCTGAAAGTTCGTTGTCGCTAATAACTAATTCGACGAGGGAATTAAGATTTCCGATTGATGTAGGTAAGCTTCTTAGTTTGTTATAGTTTAGTCCTATTTTATTAAGTTTTGATAGGTTTCCAATGTTTTCTGGAAGTTTTTCTAATTCGTTCCAGCTGAGTATAAGTGTATGTAGATTTGGTAGGTTACATAGAGTGTCAGGCAATTCTTTTAGCCTGTTACCACTAAGTTCAATTTTTTCGAGAGATTTCATATCTCCGATAAAGTCGGGAATAGTGCGAATAGAGTTATTCCAGAGAATGAGTTCTTTTAAATTAGTAAATTGTTTAATTTGGTCGGGGAATTCTTCTAAGTGTTTGAAATGTAGGTCTAATTTCGTTACTTGCGACGGATTTTTTAGGGCATCCGCCATAGAAGAAAATGAGTGTTCAGAAGCTGAGTCTGACTCGCTCGAGTTCGGTTGGTTCACCATGATAGCCTCCTTGGAAACTGTTAATAAATTTATTTAATTGTGGTGCGATTCTTTTTTCGAACTGCTCAATACAAAAGAACAAAATTTTAATGAGAAAAGCAAGTATTATTTTTTAATTATATAATTAATTTTTATAGTTCATTTTTTTGGTGGCTGTTACATAATGCAATTAACAATTGAAAGGTTGTTTTATTTGAATTATGGGTTGTTTTTAGGTTATAATTTATGGATTTAATCAATAGTTCTATATTTTTGTTGAGCTATAGTAGTGGTAATTTTGATAAGTTATACTTGAATAATTGGAATAATAGCCTTATATTGTTGGGTTTATAAGTTTATTAATTTTTATTTATTTATTAATTTATGTTTAGAATTGTATTATTTTTATTATTGACGACTTTTTATTTGGAGTCTGCTGAGTACAATGGACCTTTGGAAGTGCCTGATAATAATTTTGATGTGTTGGAATATAGGGTACTTTTAAATTTGTATGATTATGATTCGACTGAGGTTGATGGAGTTTGTTGGACTAAGATTAAGTTTGAAAATAATGATGATTTGGAGTATATTTTTCATTTGGAAAATTTAGAGGTTGATAGAATATTACAAGGTGGCAAAGAGCTTAATTTTGAAAAGATTATGGAAGATGACGAAGAGTTATTTCATTATAAAGTATTGATTGAGGATTATGCGGATACAGTTGAGATAGAAATTTATTATAGTGGGTTTATGAACTCGGAGAATGAAACGGTAAATTCTTGGGGTGGTGTTCATTATTCGAATGATATTTTATATGCTTTGGGCGTTGGTTTTAATAATAAATATGTTTCTACTACTCGGCATTGGTTGCCTTGTTTTGACCATCCCTTTGATAAGGCGAAGTTTGAGGCTGAGTTTAGGGTTGGACATGAGGAATTTGCGGTTTCTTGCGGGTTATTGAGTGATGAGTTTATTACAAAAGATTTTAAGTCTATTAGTTGGAAGCAGGACTTACCTTGTGCTACTTATTTATTGACATTTGCTGTAGGTGATTATGAAATGATTGAATTTCATTCTGATAGTTTCCCGGATTTGCCAATGCAAGTTTTTTCTAAGCCAAAAGATACTAATAATGTAAAGAAGAATTTTTCTCGTTTACCTGAAATGGTAGAAGTATTTAGTGGTTTTTTTGTTGATTATCCTTTTGAGAAAGTGGGTTACGTAATTACTCCTAAAGGGGCGATGGAACATCAGACTATGGTTTCGTTTCCTTCGGGCAAGGTAAATAGTGGTGGTATTGGTGTTATTGCTCATGAATTGGCTCATCAATGGTTTGGAGATTTGGTTACATGTTCTGACTTTAGACATGCTTGGCTTAATGAGTCTTTTGCGACATATTGTGAGTCTTTGTGGTTTGGGGCAATGTGGGATAGCAAGAAGGATTATTTGAATGATTTGAAGGGAAAGAAGAGTTCTTATTTGAGTACTGTTAGTGTAAATGATGGGATTTTGCCTTTGTATGATTTTTCGAGGGAGAAGCCTTCATCGAATTATCCACAGACTATATATATCAAGGGTGCTGTAGTATTGGGTATGTTGCGTTATGAAGTTGGTGATGATATGTTTTTCTTATCAATAAATAATTATTTGGAGAAGTATAAATATTCGACGGCTACTACTGAAAAATTATTAGCAGAGTTTAATGCTAATACTTTAGTTCCGATTGATTGGTTTTTTGAACAGTGGATTTATGGCAAAGGTTGGCCAAAATATAAAGTGTTTTCATTTCGGGACGATAATAAGACTTATATTAAGTTTAAAGAAGTACAGAGTAATGAATGGAATAAATTTGAAAACGTGGCTGTTGAGATTTCATATAAGATAGACAATGAGCAGTTTTCGAAGGTGGTAAGAGTTGGTGAGAATAGTATTGAGTTTATTATCGATGGGTTGATAGACGATAATAAGCTGACTTTTAATGGTGGAAATGAAGTTATTTCTCTTTATGAGATTGAGTCGTTTACATCAGCTGGTAGAGATGATGTAGAAGATGTAAAAATTAGGATATTTCCAAATCCTGTGGATAGTAATATTACGATAATTAATGATTATGATGCTGAATTTGATGTCTATATATTAGATTTGATGGGCAATAGAGTAGAAACAGGCACAATAAGGAAAGGAAACAATAGCTTTGATTTATCAAGTTTGGTAAGTGGCACATATAATATTGTGGTTGAAAATGGTAATTTTTATATGAATAAAAAAATAATTAAGAATTGAAAATTAGAAAGGAAATAATATTTTTTCAAATAGTGTTGGCTTTTTTCTTTGCCAATATAGAAGTGGCTCAATCGAACCGTATTGATAGCTTAGAAATGGTATTGATGGAGAATAAATTTGAACTAAAGACATACCAAGAGAAAGTAGAAATATATTTAGAGCTTTCGGAACTTTATAAAGCAACTTCTATAGATAAGAGTTTAGATTATGCCAAAAGGTCATTAGAATTGGCAGAAGAAAATAATAATGAAGAACTTATTTATAAATCAAATTATATGTTAGCAGATGTGTGTTACTTGAAGCATGATTATTTGAATTCGATTCGTAAGTTTGAGGTTGTCTTAGAGAATACTAATGAAGATAATGCTCAAAAAGGGGATATATTATATAAATTAGCTAAGAGTTTAAATAAAGTACATAATTTTAAAGAATCAATAATATTATTATTCAAATTATTGGATTTAGCAGAAAAGCTTAAAGACCCATACTTAAGTATAAGAGCACATTTGGCTTTGGGAGCTATTTATTTAAAACTAAAAGCTTATGATCAAGCTGAATTAGAGTTTAATCAATCAAATGAAATATTGAAGAAAATTAAAAATAAGGATCATATTAGATTAGAAAGTCAAGTGAATAATAATTTGGCATTGGTATTTGAAAAAAAAGGTGATTTGTCAAGGGCTGAAGGATTATTTAAAAAATCAATCGATGATTTAAGGGAGAAGAACTATGAAAGCCATTTAATTCATGCATTAAAAAATTACGCTGAGTTTTTAAATAGTAAGGTTGAATTTGATGAAAGTATAATTTATATTAATGAGGCATTAGAGCTATCGAAAAAAAGTAATAACTCACTGCAACTTTCAGACTTATACGGAAAGAAGGCTTATTTTTATTATTTACAAAAAGATTATGAAAAGAGTTTGGAGTATAATAAAGAGGCTTTGAGTATAAGGAAGCAAAAGGGGTTACAATTTGCTACCCAATCTTCGGTTATAAATTGTGCTTTTGATTACTTAGCTTTGGGTGATACTATCAATGCTAAGAAATTATTATTATCTTCGTTTAATTATTCCTTTGACAAGCATTTTAATGAAATTAGGGAGAGGGCATCGAAAGTATTGTCAGAGATATATGAAGCAGAGAATGACTTCTTTAATTCTTTGAAATTTAGTAAATACTATATTGAATTAATGACAGAAAATTCAAAAAAGCTTCAAAATATTGATATAAAAAATTCTCATTTATTATATAAATTTGAGAAAGTAAAAGCAGATAAATTGGAGTATAGTACAAAATTGCAAAGATTGTTAAATATTGTATTTGTATCAATAGGAATTCTTGCTTTTGTTTTTGTAATATATGTTTATAAAAGTTATAAAAATAAAAAGAAACAGAATGAAGTTTTAACAAAAGAAAAAGAGTTGTTAAAGGTAAATTTATCTGAAATTACAAGAAGTAAACAGGAAATAAGTTCGTACAAAACAGAATTAGAAAAACAGGTAAATAAAAGAACAAAAGAGTTAGAAACTGCTAATAAAAAGTTAAATAAATTATTGGAGAAGGAGAAAGTAATTGGAGAGCTAAAGACTAATTTTTTAAATATGATATCACATGAGTATAGAACTCCCTTAACCATAATATTTTCTTCGATAGAAATAATTGAACGAGTTTTAATTAAAACTCCTAATATTGAAATTGAGTCTTATATCAAAAGAATTAAGGGTTCTTTGAAGTTAATGACTGATTTGTTAGATGATGTATTATTTTCTAAAGCTATAGAAGAGAATGAACATGAATTGGAAATTAGGGAAATAGGTGTTGATAGATTGGTTGAGAAATTGACAAGCAACTTTTCGGAGCAATCAAGTCATCAGATAAATATATATAATTCATTAGAATTTGATTCGTTTAATACAGATAAATTAATGATTTATTATATACTTAATCAATTAATTGAAAATGCTGTTAAATATTCACCTTCGGCACAAAAAGTAGATGTATATTTTAGGAACGACGAAGAAAATATGATAGTAAAAGTAGTTGATTATGGAATTGGCATAAGTGATGAAGATTTGGACAAGATAGAAGAGCCTTTATATAGGGGTGCTAATGTGAGTAATATATCCGGGTTTGGTTTGGGCTTATACAATGTGTTCAAGTGTGTGAAAATGTTAGATGGGAAGCTGAATATAAGCAGCAAATTAAATTATGGTTCTACCTTTGAATTAGTATTACCATTGATAAAAAGTAATGATGCTATCGAGAAATTTTAAGTGTGTCGGTTAAAAAGATTAACAATACAATTTGATAATAAATTAAAATATTTTATTTTGGAATTATGGGAAATATAGTAGAAAATTATAATAAGATTATATATAGAATTAAAAATACTTGTGATAAGTTAGATAGAAATCCTGAGGAAGTTAAACTCATTGCTGTTTCTAAAACAAAGCCGTTAGACAATATCATAGAAGCCTACAAATGTGGTAGTAGATATTTTGGCGAAAATTATGTTCAGGAATTACGGGAGAAGCAGAATTTAAAAAATGAGTTAAGTGATTTGGAATGGCATTTTATTGGTCATTTGCAGAAGAATAAAGTTAAATATATTGCCGAAAAAGTGGCTTTGATACATTCAGTTGATAAGGAGTCATTGGCTAAGGAAATTAACAAACAGGCGGTTAAGTTTGACAGAGTGATTGATATATTGGTGCAAGTTAATACATCTGGTGAGAAGTCAAAATCTGGAGTTAGTCCTGAAGGTTTAATAGAATTAATAAGTAAAATTAGAGGATATGAGAATATAAGGTTGAGGGGATTAATGACGATTGGAGGCTTAGGTAAACAGGATTATGAAACGAGAGATGAATTTTTATTATTAGCAAAATTATTAGAAGATGTAAATAATTCATTGGGCTTAGATTTGAAGGAATTGTCTATGGGTATGTCATCTGATTATGAGATAGCAATAGAATGTGGAGCAACATATATTAGAGTAGGATCTTCTATTTTTGGTGAACGAGAGTATAATTGATTATATTTATTATATAATAATGCAGAGATATTGTTTAAAATTGAATAAATTGTAACTAAAAATCGTTTATCCTGTAATATTATAAATCAAGTTTGTAAAATTTGGAAATTATATTTTATGAAAAAAAGCATAACGTTATTATTATTACCATTATTATTATTTTTTATTAGTTCCTGTCAAAAAGAAGTTAAAGTTCTGACAGAAGGACATAGTGATAATTCTATTTTAATTACTAATAATGAAGAGGGAGCAAAGCTAATTGAGTATGATATTGAAAAATCAGCAATTATTAAGGAAAATTTTTTAGATAATGAAGATGTAAAGGGATTAAAATCTATTGACAAGGTTTATTTGAACGAGGATAATATAACAGATGATAATTATTATATATTATCAAAAGTGAGCTTGAAAATAGTATCGGTAGATAGATTTACTGATTCGACAGTGGCAATTTATGATTTTAATGAGAAGGGGTTGATACCGACTGAGATTGGATTTCCTAATTCGTCTAATATATACGTTGTACATGAAAATAGTGATGTTATGACAGTTGTTGATGTAATTAATCATGATTTTGGACGTGAGATTAAAATTGGACAAGGTGGCGTTAGTATCGTTACTTTTCAAAATGAATTGTATATCGCAAATAAAGTAGATAGGACTATATCTCGAGTAAAAACTAATTTGAAGGAAGAAATAGATATATTTAAGATAAAGCATAAAGAAGAGGGTACTAGTGAGTTATATGCCTTTATGCCCGTAGATTTGATCAAATCTAAAGCACAAGATGAAGATGAACTAATAATATTGACAACTGGAGATACTGAGAGTGAAGAATCTAAGGCGAGATTGATTTTTATGAATAGATATACAGGACAAATTTTAAGAATAATTAAGATAGAAGATGAAGGAATTTCTTCACAAGATATTAATACAAATCAAATATTATTAACGCAGTCAGATTGGTTATTTGTTGCAACAGATTTTAAGTTTTTTCGTTTGAATATGGAGACGATTGGGAAGTTGAATGTGCTGAATAGTATGAATATTAGTAGTATGTTTTACACAGAAGAAGATAATAGATTAGTTGTATTAGAAGAAAAGGGAGATTTTCAAAATATCAGGAAAATCAGTATTGGTGGGGCATCAGTAGTCATATCACGATTAAATTTTGAAGCAGGAAGTATTTTGCCTTTATAATAAATAAATAAAATGATTGTAATAAATGATAAATAAGACAGAGCAACATCTAAACCCGACTATAATAAATTTACAGTCATTATTTGATTTGAGTGATAAATTAAACAAATCAGATGATGAGGAGTTTATACTAAATTCTGTTTTACTTAGTTTAATGGGGAAATTAGGTATAATAAGGGCAGCAGTACTGGTTCCAAAAAATGATGACTTACAAAGTAATGAAATAAATAATTATAAGGTCAAATTGAATAAGGGTTATATTGGATTTGAAGAAGTTGAATATGACAATATATTAGAATTTAGAGAGTTGCAGAATAGAAGTGAATTTGAACTAAAACTAAAAGATTCTGGTTATTATTTTGCAATCCCCTTAATGTATAAGGAAACTATTTTTGGTATTATTTGTCTTGGAAAAAAGATGACAGGACAAATCTTAACTGAAATAGAGGTGCAATATTTACAAATAGTAACAACAATAGCTGGGAATGCACTACAAAACTCACAATACTTTAAATCGCTTACGATTGAAAAATACAAGGTAGAAGCAAGAAATTTATTATTACAAACTTTATTTGAATTAAGCACAAAATTAAACGAAAGATTAGAGATTAAAGAGATATTAAAACTTTTTTCATTGAGTTTAATGGGGCAATTAGCTGTTAATAAATTTGCTTTTGTTGAGGTTGATAATAAGAATAATTACAAGATTTTAGAGACTAGGTTAGAATCCAATGTTATTTCTTTCATTTTAGAAGAGTTGAAGCATATTAACCAAGTGAATAAATTAGTTTTAGATGATAATAATTGCTTGGTATTTCCTATTAGATATAATGATAAAATTAAGGCTTGGTTAATTTTATGCGAAAAGAATAATAAGAAAGAGTATGATGATAATGATAGGTTGTTCATAGAGTCGTTGTCAAACCTTACGATTACGGCATTGGAAAACCAGAGATTGCAACAAGAGGAATTGAACAAGCAAAAGTTGGAAAGCGAGATGGGTCTTGCTTTGGAAATACAGAAAAATTTATTACCGAAATCGCTACCAGAATTGAACAATTTTTTCATAGATGCCAGAAGTATTCCTTCTAAATATGTGGGTGGTGATTATTATGATGCTTTGCAGACAGGCGAGAATAAATATGTATTAACAATAGCAGACGTATCGGGCAAAGGAGTCCCAGCATCACTTTTGATGGCAAATCTTCAGTCTGCCTTGAGGATATTAACTCAATTTGATATTGATTTGGTAGAATTGACTAATAAGTTAAATAAAATAATATATGAGAACACTAGTGCTGATAAGTTTATTACTTTTTTTATATGTGAAATAGATTTGGAAGAAGGTACTTTTCACTATTTGAATGCTGGGCATAATCCTCCTATTATTATTACTAAAGATAAAGATATAATCGAACTTAGAGATGGCGGTATAATATTAGGGGTATTAGATGAGTATATTGAATATAAGCAAGGAGAAATTGCATTAGATGATATTGGTTTATTATTTCTTTATACTGATGGATTAGTCGAGGCTGTTGATGATAGTAAGAAGGAATATGGCTTGGAAAAGATGAAAGAATTTTTAATTATTAACAAGCATAATCCTGAGGATATGATAGAAAGTTTAGTAACAGAAGTTAACGAATACTCTGATGGAAATTTGAATTTTGATGATTTGACAATGATGTTATTATGCACAAAAAAAGGGTTTAACTAAACCCTTTTTTATAATGATATTTCGTATCAAATTTATTCGGCTGGTTTCTCTTCTTTGTTCTCTTGATTTACCGGTGCATTTTCAGATGCAGGGTTTTCAGTTGCTGGAGCTGTTTCTTGGAAAGGAGTAGTAGAAACAGGAGCCGGAGTAAAATTAGTTTTTACGTTTTCGGTAGCAGATTTTTCAACTTGTTTTACGGAAGTATTAGAACCGGAGTACATAAGATTGACTAAAATAGTACCAACAACAAGAAAGGCAGCTAAGCCCCATGTTGATTTTGAGAGAAAGTTAGTAGCATTTTTAGTTCCTAAAGCAGAATTAAATTGAGTAGAAACTCCACCCATACCCGAGAGCATGTCTCCTTTACCGGGTTGAATAAGAACTGCTCCTATTAAAAGTAAAGAAGCGAAAACTAATAAAATTATTAAAATTATTTCCATTTTTTATAAAGTCCTATTTATTTTTGTAGTTGTAAGAAAGCAAAATTAAATAATAGATTATACAGAAACAAGTAAAAAATTATTTTGGCAAAAATAGATAGATATATATTACGATTTCATTTAGGTCCTTTTTTATTTGGAACGGCTACAGTTGTATTCTTATTTTTAATGCAATTTGTATTAACTAAATTAGACCAGTTAGTAGGAAAAGGTATTGATACGTTTTTAATTTTAAAATTAATTGCATTGAATGTTCCTTGGATGATGATATTGGCAATGCCTATGGGAATGTTATTTGGTTCGCTCATGGCGTTTGGTAATATGTCTTCTGCTCACGAGATAACAATTATCAAGGCAAGTAAAACGAGTTTAATTAGAATGATGTATCCACTTTTAATATTGGGAATATTACTTTCTGGATTTGTTTTTTGGTTTAATGATGTTGTGCTGCCGGAGTCTAATCACCAGAGCAAAATATTGCTTAATGATATAAGAAAAACTAAGCCTACTTTCGCATTAGAGTCTGGACGCTTTTCTCAGGACATAGCCGGGTACAAAATATTAGCAAGGAAACTCGATTCTGCTTCTGGGTTAATGCGGGGTGTAACTATATATAATTCCGAAAGGCTAAATCAACAAAATGTCGTTTCTGCTGATTCGGGAACAATATCATTTACTCCGGATATGAGCAAGTTATATATAGTATTGAAAGATGGTGAAGTTCATCAAAATAGGTTTAATAGGCATAAGGGATATAAAATTATTGAATTTGAGCAATATGAAATATATTTAGATGCGAGCAGCTTTGGTTTCAATCAGACTGATGGTGAACTTATATCACGTGGGCAAAGGGAAATGAATATAACTGATATGAGGCAAATACAAAGTGAGTCGAAGGAACGAGTTGATGAAAAAAATATTAAAATTAATAAATTGATTGATAATCATTTTGATAAAATATTTGCAGAAAATAATGATAAACGACGAAGTAGAAAAAGTGAAAGATTATCGAAAAGAGAACCATCAACCTATGAATACTTGGATACTTTAGAGAAATACACAGCAATAGAACATGCTGAAAAATCAATTTCATTTTTATTATCAAATTTAAAATCTGATATTCATCAAGAGAAGAGGCATAGGCTAAAGATTGACCAATATGAAGTGGAGATTCAGAAAAAGTATTCTATTCCGATAGCTTGTTTTTTATTTGTGTTGGTGGGTTGTCCATTGGGGATTATGACTAAGCGTGGTAATTTTGGAGTTAGTGCGGCTATAAGTTTGGGATTTTATATATTATATTGGTCATTTTTGATTGGTGGAGAGAAGTTTGCGGATAGAGGTTATCTAGACCCAATATTGAGTATGTGGCTTGGCAATATAATAATTGCATTGATGGGTATATTTTTAACTTTGAAGGTTAATTTTGAGTCTTTGAGTCTGCGGATGTTTAAGTGATTAAAATTATATTATTGTATTTAAGTTAATTAATAAAAAATACTTTCAAATTTTTGCATGTTTTGAAAATGTGAATGATATAGATTTACTAAGGATTTATTAGCAGTTTTTTATTCTTCTAAAAATTAAAGATTTATTTTTATTGTAAAATAATTTGGAATTGTTGAAAACTTTTTGTATTTTGCTCGCAACTAAATGTATTTATTTATTTAAAGGAGAAAGGAAATTACAAATTTTCAAGGCGGATGGCTTAGACTTCAAAACTCTAGTCCAAGAGAAATTACTCCAAATATCGATAGATTTGCAATTAAGAATGACTCAATTCCATTTGATTAAATCAATTAAGTATGTAAAAATATTTTATTATAAAGTTCCGAGCTCTAACTTGTTTAATTCAATAAAAATAATAATTATAATTATAATGTTAAATCTTTCTTCAGTTTTTTCAACTGAAAATGTGAAAAATGATAGTTTAATTATTTCAAAAAATCATAATATCAATATTGAACTTCATACTTTTTATCCGCTTGGAATTTCGATTCAATACGAATTTTTATTAAATAATAAAATTGAGAATAGAACCATAGTAGACAGAGATGGTTTAGTTTTTGGGACAATAATTAACTATTTTATTTATGGTGGGTATATCCAATATGCATTAAATGAAGGTAATTTCGCTGATATTGAACAGCAAGGTTTCGGATTATTTGCTGGGTATATTAAACCAGTTATTGGAGGAGGACAAAAACATATATTCGTAATTTTACCTTATTATACATATTCGTGGAGAGATGAAATTACAACTAATGGTACTTGGTTGCAATATAGTTTTAAGTTATTATTCATTATGCCCGGGTTTGGTCTCTCAATAGGCTATCATTTTTAGTATTCAGAATTAGTTATAAATGAGATAATTCTACAATAATTACTCCAAATATCGATAGATTTGCAATTAAGAATGACTCAATTCCATTTGATTAAATCAATTAAGTATGTAAAAATATTTTATAACAAAGCTTCGAGCACTAACTTGTTTAATTCTATATATATAATAGTTATAATTTTAATGTTTAATTCTTTATTAATTTTTTCCGCAGAAAACGAAAAAAATGACAGTTTAAATAATTATTTTCAAAATTCCTTTTTTATAGAATACTTAGGCAAAGGACCTATTTCTTTGAATTATCAATTAATTTATTTAAATAATAAAATAGATAAATCAATTGATAAAGAATTAGATCATTATGGTTTAAATTTTGCCTATTCATACTTTCCCACTCCTAGAAATAGTACTGCTCATTTATTTTATATATCACTCACAAATGAATTAAAGCAGGAGGATAGAAAAATCATAAAAAACTATGGTGTTGCATTACTTTATACAGATTATTTTAATGGCAAATTCACTAATATCCCTTTAATTTTACCATATTATTCATTTCATAAAAGATTTAATTTTAAAAATGATAAAGGATTTATTCAATATGGCGTGAATATTACTTTTTTAATTTGCCTAATAAATGTAGGGATTGGGTTCGATATTTAATGAAATATTTAATAATATATTTTGCATCAATATTACATTTATTCGCACAAAGTGAAGATTCGCTTACAAATAATTTAATTAATATTAACCCCATAAAGTCTCATTGTATAAGTGGTGAAGGTAGTCCATTTGGAATTTCATTGCAATATGAGTATTTACTCAATAATATTATCAAAAACAATAGAATAAAAGACAGATATGGTTTAGCATTTGGGTCTTTATTAAGTTTTAGAATTTATGGCGGATATTTTCAATATACAATATATGAAGGTGAATTTCCGGACATAGAACAAGAAAGTATTGGTATATTTATTGGAAAAATGAAAGACATCCCCGGAAATCCTCCATATATCATTGTGCCATATTACTCATATATGTGGAGAGATGAAGATGAAGTAGATGGCACTTTTATGCAATATGGATTTAAAGTTTTCTTTATTGCACCTGGGTTTGGTATTTCATACGGGTTTCATTTTTAGTATTCAGAATTAGTTATAAATGAGATAATTCTACAATAATTACTCCAAATATCGATAGATTTGCAATTAAGGATGACTCAATTCCATTTGATTAAATCATTTTAGTATGTAAAAATATTTTATAACAAAGCTTCGAGCACTAACTTGTTTAATTCTATAAAGATAATAGTTATAATTTTAATGTTTAATTCTTTATTAATTTTTTCCGCAGAAAACGAAAAAAATGACAGCATAAATAGTTATACACAAAATTCCTTTTATTTAGAACTGATAGGAAGAGGTCCTGCAACTTTGAATTATCAATTTATTAATTATAAAACTAAACCAATTAATGCGATTGCTCAAACTGAAAAAAGTTATGGTTTTAACTTAGCCTATTTATATGTCCCATACGCCAAAAATGCAAATAGCCAATTTTTTTATTGTACTTTTACAAGTGAGTTAAAGGAAGAAAATAGAAGAATTATTAAGAATTATGGATTTGCAATAATTTCAATTTTTAATAAAAATAAAGAGAGGAGTACATATGTATTCCCATATTTTTCTTATCATAAAAGATTTCATTTCAATGATAATAAATACTTTGTTCAATATGGAGTTAATGTAAATGCAATACTTATATTTTTAAGCGTAGGAATTGGATTTGATATCTAAATGAAATATTTATTAATATATATTATCTCAATAATGCCTTTATTTTCAATGGATAAAGATACTATTCAGATTGAAAAAGACACTTTAACTGATTTCTACAATCATAATGTAAGTGTAGAACTCCATACTTACATACTCATAGGACTTTCTATTCAGTATGAATATTTGCTTAATAATAAAATTAAAAATAACAGAATAAAAGACAGAGATGGTTTAGTGTTTGGAACAACTTTAAACCCATCACTTTACGGAGGATATTTTCAATATACAATATATGAAGGCAAATTCCCTGATATTGAACAAGAGGGTTTTGGTATATTAATAGGACATCTTGGGCCATTTATTCAAACAGGACCAGTATCAAAAAATTTTATTATTCCTTATTATTCATATATGTGGAGAGATGAAGATGAGTATAAAGGCACCTGGACACAATATGGTCTTAAAGTTTTCTTTATTGCACCTGGGTTTGGTATTTCATACGGGTTTCATTTTTAATTAAAATATGTGAAAATAGTGGAAAGAAAAGTAGTTACAAAAAAAAAGCCTTGCAAAATTATGCAAGGCTTTTTTTAAGCGGGGTTGACGAGACTCGAACTCGCGGCCTCCAGTGTGACAGACTGGCGCTCTAACCAAACTGAGCTACAACCCCTCCTATTTTTTTCTTTTCTCTATCTTTTTGGCAATTGCCATCCAAAAGAGAAACAAATATATGTAGTTTTTTTATTTGATGCAAGAAAATTTTATTTATTAATAATTATTTTTTTGATTTCTTTTATGTTGCCAATTTGTATTTCGATTAAATATATACCAGAACTAAATTTAGATATATTTATATTCTTCTCATAAAAAGTATGGTTAGAGATGTTGTTATTATTTTTTGATAGTAAGATACCGTTTAAATCATATATATTGATGTTTAATGTTCCAGATTGTACATTCTGCATAATAAATTTGATATAATTACCAGATTGTCGGTAATTGATTTTATTTTGGTAGTTATTATTGTTATCCTCCTCTACAGAAGTTATTAGATGCTCTATGTTCATTCCTGGTTTGAAAAAGTCAGATTGAGGAGTTATTACATAATAATTATCTTCGTTGTAAGGAGTTCGCCTTTTTAGTTTGGAGTTTGATACTTCTATGAAAGCTTCGGCTGTATTTTCTTCAAATTTCATGAGTGGTATATCTATGAAATAAAGATATTTAATTATAGATTGGTTGAGTGAATATTGTTCAAATTTGGCTGAATTATAAAACTTTATATTAAGTTCTGCATTATCTATGTTCTCTGGTTCTTCAAGGATGTATGTTACTATTCTAATATGATTATCAAATATGAAATGAGAAATTGGACTAATTCCGAGTTTATCTTTTATAGCTTCTAACATATCGGGTTTGCCATAGCCAAATTGATTATTTGGATTGTCGTAATAATCCGAAGATTTTTTAAGTATATCTCTTATTTGAAAAGGTGTTAGTTCGGGATAAAGAGACAATAAAAGACCAGAAGCACCTGCAATAATTGGAGCTGCCAATGAAGTTCCATTTCCTTGGGCAAATGTATTTGAATTATTAAGTACTGGGACTAATGAACCCATTGCAACTAAATCAGGTTTTATTTTACCTTTTGCGTTCGGACCGAATGATGAATAGCCTGCAATATCTCTTCCATTAATTTTTAAAGCTCCTACTGCTATTACAGAGTCGGCATCTGCTGGAGATACAATAGAGCTGTCTTGGTTACCACTGTTTCCGGCTGAAACAACTACATGCACTCCCCTATCAACACATTTGTTTACTATGTCTGCACATATCGTTGTGTTACCGTCTAAGTCTGAAAAATCATATTTTATATCGTTGTCAAAATGCCTATATCCTAAAGACGAGTTAATAATATCAACTCCTTTTGCTTCTAAGTACTCAAAAGCCATTGCATATAGGTCTTCTTCTATTTTTGTTTCTGAGCTTAAATCTTCGGATTTTGCGAGAATGAACTCAGAACCAGAGGCAACTCCCATATATTCATTATTTTGATTTGTTGCTATAATTGATAATACATTAGTACCATGATTGTCATGGTTATCTAAATCTCCTTCTTGATTAGAAGTAACTGTATCTTGATTTACAAAATCATACTCTTCTATAACATTTATATTATTAAGAAATTTTGTGTGTTTCCATTTAAAACCTGTATCTACTAAACCGAATAGTATATTCTCTCCATTTATTCCATATTCGTGAAGTCTGTGTATATTTAACATTTTAATATGGTCTTCTGACTTTCCATATTCAAATGTATTTTCCATCAGGAATTCAGTGTAGTTGGTGGTTTTAAGTACATTATCTTTATTGTTTATAGAAAGTGGCAAAAGATTACTTTCAGTTACTGTATAGGCTTTTATAAATTCTAAATCATCTAATTTTGAAGCTCCTATTGAGTCGAGCTCTGCAACTAAATAGTTGTTAAATCTTAATTTTGCTCTTACCTCTCCCCCAATTTCTATTATCTCATCAATATAGGGCTGGAATAGGACAGCATCATTTATGGTTAATGGTCTATTCACTTTTTCACGTCGTTCCAACGCTTTTTGGGTGTATAATTTATAAGTTTCGTTATATATTTGTGTACCTTCGGTAAATTCTTCTTGTCCTTTGTCAATCAAATAAATGCGGTAAGTTTCTGCAGTAATATAATTAGAATTTAAAATAGCAAAGAATAATAAACCTATGAATAAAATCAAGCCTTTAAAACGAAAAAAATAAATATTGTTGGTCATAAAATATTAGATATTATTTAACTTTGCAATAAATGACGTAAATAATTGAATATATTATATTGAATATTATTTTGAATAATTATCTATAATTTTAATGAATGTAGAATTAAATGTTTTAAAAGTATGAATGTATTGATAACGGGCGGAGCAAAAAGAATAGGAAAAGGTTTAGCTTTAAAGTTTGCTGAGCTTGGTTGGGATATATTGTTTACTTACAATACTTCAGAAATTGAGGCGAAAGAAAGTAAGAGTGAAATTGAAAAATATGGTGTTAAATGTAATATTTTTCAATGTGATGTAACAGATGTAAATGCGGTTGAAAACCTTTTTGAAGAACTTTATTCTGTGGTTGATTATATTGATGTGATTATTAATAATGTGGGAGTATTTCCAAAGCAAAAGTCATTCCTTGAGTTGGATAGAAAGCAATGGGATTCTACTTTTGATGTAGTTGTAAATGCTACATTTAATACAGTTAAGAAATATTGCGAAATGCAGAATAAGGGCAGAATAATTAATATCGGTTCAGTAGGTGGGTTGGAAATATGGGATAGAAGAATTGACTACAATGTTTCAAAAGCAAGTTTGATAAGATTATCAAAAGCATTTGCGAGGGATTTATCGCCTAATTTCGCTTGCAATATTGTAAATCCTGGATTAATTAGTTTTGAAGAGTCGGCGGAGGAAGATGCAAAATTATTGAATGTAAATAGAATACCGATGAAAAGATTTGGCAATATTTCTGATATATTCGATGCTGTTTATTACTTTTCAACTTCAAGTAATTATATTACGGGTCAGATGTTAAATGTAGATGGTGGATTACACCTTTGAGTAACAAAATTGAAAATATTAACGTTAGACATTATACGTCCTATTTTAATAGGATTAAAAAAAATAAAAACAAAGGGCTTTAGAATGAGATATTATTTACTTTTATATTTATTTATTTTTATCAATAGTAGCTTAATAGCAACTGAATTAAAATTGTCAAGTAGTTTTCCAAAAAATGGTGATACTATTGAAATTACTTATAAATATGATTTCCGTGTAGATGAAAGCGTGGACTTATATGCAATTTTTTATAATTTTGAGAAAGATAAGTTTGAACCCAAGGCTGAAGAAGTATTATTAAATTATAATAAGAATAATAAAACTGCAATGGGTAAATATCGCATTAATTCTGATGCTGTTTATACAATTGTAAAAATATATCAATTTGACAGGTCAGTAGAATTTGAAGATAATAATAATAGAAAATTCTGGGACTTGAAAGTTATTAAAAATAACAAACCACAACGCAATACTTATTATCATAATGCAATAACTTTAATGGGTAATATGTCGGAGAACTATAATAGATTGCCTGACTTATTAGAAGCAAAAAAGTTATTAAATAAAGAGATAAGTTTTTATCCAAATAATAATGCCGCTAAGATTGCATTGAATACATTGAAATTAGATTTGAGGGAGATGAATTATGATGATTTTGAGAAAGAAGTATTAGAGATATTAAAAGGCAAGATTAATTTTAATAGTGAAATTGATTTAAAAACTACTGTAAGAGCATTAAAAGCTGTAAATAAAAATGAAGAGGCAACAGCTTTAACTGATAAATACATAAAGCGATTCCCTAAATCAGAAGTTGCAGAGGAAGAGTTTATATTCATGATTTCAGAAACAAAATCATTCGAGGAATTTGAGGAGTTAGCTTTCGAATATTTTGATATGTTTGCACATTCGGAGAATAAAGAGAGAATTTTTTCAGCTTTGATATCGTCTTATCATCAAAAGCATAGGGCTACGGAGTTGGTTGATAAGTTTAAAGAGTTGGAGAATGTACCACTTGAAGTTAAATTAGATTTAGCCTTAAAAATAGCATTGGATAGTACTTATTTTAAGGATTCAGCTGATGTATTTATATACACATTTGTCTATGAAATTTTCAAAAAAGATTATTTTAAGTTAAATCAAGACGTAAAAGATAAGAAATATCTTACATTAAATGAAAAATTAACACCTATAGAAAATAAAAAACTCAATTATTCATTATTGAATACTGTTTATATAGTTTTTGCTCGAATTGCAAAAAGATTTAATCATAAAGAAGCTTATTTTATTAATTATTCCGAATCGTATTATTTATTAGGTGATTTAGCACCATTGGAAGCGAAATATTATTATCTTGTTAGTTTTAAGGATAGGCTTTTACCCGATGAAGGCATAGAGGAAGCAGAAAAGATTATGCTTTCTGGATTTATGAGTGACTCTGTTATTGGTCTTTATAAATATTTTTTGAAAGAAGATGGTAAAGGAGAATTGATAGAGGCTAAGGTAAAAGAAATAAAAGAAAAATATAATTATTTTAAAAAGGATAATCTTTATTATCAAAGACTTCATAGTCAAATCTTGAATGGTGTTCTGCAGGAAACTGATGAAACATTATTAGACTTAGGAACGCTAAAAGGTAAAACTACTGTTCTTATGTTTTTCTCTTCTTGGTGCGGACCTTGTCAAACTGCTGTTCCTATGATGGAAGAGCTTCAGGAATTATATTTGAATGATGAAAAGGTGTTTATAGCAGGTGTTAATTCTTGGGAGAATTCGCAAGAAAGAGATATGATTATAAATGAATTTTTAGATGAATATAAACCAAAGTATAAAATATTAATAGACCCTACGGATAGTTTTCCACAGAAATATGGAATAACTGGCTTACCAACTTTATTAATAATTGATAAAAATAATCAGATTCAATTTATTGAAAAAGGATTTAATAATGATATTAATAATTTAATAGATAAAATTGAACTATTGAAAAATATAAAAGAATAATATGGCAATATCAGAAATGAAAGAAATAATTGATTTGCGTTCAGACACCGTTACAGTGCCTGATGAAGGAATGCTAAACGCAATGATGAATGCAAAAGTTGGAGATGATGTTTATGGTGAAGACCCTACCGTAAATTTATTAGAACATAAAGTAGCTCAATATTTTGGGAAAGAAGCTGCATTATTCACTCCAACTGGCACAATGGCCAATCAGATTTGTTTGAAAATAAATACAAACCCTAGTGATGAGATAATATGCGAACAGGATGCTCATATATTTTATTATGAGACAGCTGCTCCAGCACTGATATCAAATATTCAAATTAGAACTATTCCTTCAGTATCTGGAATGCCAGAATTAGATTTGATAGAAAAAGCAATTAGACCTGATATATATTACCTGCCAAAAACTAGTTTGATTTGTTTGGAAAATACTCACAATAGACATGGTGGAACAATTTTATCATTAGAATATTTAAAGAATGTTAGGAGTTTAGCCGATAAATATAATATTCGTACGCACTTAGATGGTGCGAGGGTTTGGAATGCACTCGTAGAAAGCAATTATAATGGAATTGAAATAGGAAAATATTTTGATACATTATCAGTTTGTATGTCAAAAGGCATGGGTACTCCATTGGGTTCATTAGTAGTGGGTTCGAAAGATGATATAAAGAAGGCATTAAAAGTTAGAAAGATATTAGGGGGCGGAATGAGGCAAGCAGGATATATGGCAGCTGCCTGTATTTATGCACTTGATAATAATATTGATAGACTTAAAGATGACCATAATAATGTGAAATATTTGGCTGAAATTCTTGAAAGAAATAATCATATAAGCATTGATGAAGAAAGGATTCAAACAAATATGTTATTGATAGAACTTGACAGTAAGATTGATGCTGAAGAGTTTGTAGAGAAATGTAAGAATGAGGGATTATTGTTATTTCACATCGGTGATAATAAAATAAGAATAGTTTTTCATCTGAATATAAATAGAGAAAAAACATTAAAAGCAGGACAAATAATTGAAAATGTTATTAAAAAAATATTATAAAGTTTATAACAATAGAGTTTTAGGTTGTTTTAATAGTTTTAAAGGCATTAATGGTGATAATCATTTCTATATGAAATTGCTCTTGGTTTTAATTATATTTAATTTCAGTATGGGTATTGGTTTCGCTGATGAAAAAATGAGTTTAAGACCAAATTTTAATACTGAATTGAGTTCACAAGCCGGTAGATTATCTGCGAGTAATATTTATTTATCATATTTATCTCTCGATTTGATTTATGAACGTATGACTATAGGAATTGAAAAAAAACATGAAAAAAAATTATTAGCTTCGATATTACAAATTAATGAAGGTTTAGAAGATAATTTAAAGGTATTATATTCATTAGTAGAGTCTGATAAAGATGCGAAATTTATATATGAATTAGTCTCGATTACGAAATCATTGAAGGATAATTCTAATAATTTGGTGAAATATATTGAGAAACGTGATAATAATAGTTTGAATATATTTTACGAATCACATTTAGATATATGGACAAAGCTAAAAAAATTATTTTCTAAGAAGTGATATTTTGGAAATTTTTAGGTGAAAATGATTATGTATTAAGTTTAATATGTTCTAATAGATAAAATAATTTTTTATTATGACTTCTATTTTGTTAATTTGTGTAAATATTAATTTCACTTAATAAATATTTCTTTTAGAAGAAATATAAACAAAGAAGGGAACAAAAAATGGCAAAACGTAATTTAAAATTCAAGAAGAGCTCATTTGACCATATATATTCAGATGATTTCAAATTTGACCAAGTAGATTCTTTTGGAGTGGTGCATAATATAGCAATTCTGCAGTCAGCAGAATGGGCAAGAACAGCTTATTTATTTGATATAGGATTTCCAAAGAAAGCGAGTTTTTATAAAAATTCGATGGCATTGATGGCGGTTCATACTGAGGCCGAATATTATAATTCTGCTGAATTTGCAGATGATTTTAAAGTGTTTACTAGAACATCCTATTTAAAAAATACATCGTTGGGAATTGAGCAAATCATTGAATTAGATGATGGTACTCCTATTGCGAATGTAAAAATTGATTTGGTATATTTTAATTCGACTACTAAAAAACCACAAAGTTTGTCAGAATCTATTAGACATTTGATAACTTTGCATGAAGGTAAAAAAGTAAAACAATTAAAATAAAAGATGATTGAATCAAAACTTGTAGCAGCTTGTATTTTTCCTCGATTAGATTTGGATAAGTACTTAAATGACAGTAATTATTCGAAACAAATCCATGAGTTTGTAGATTTAGGTATAGGAGGGTTTTGTGTTTTTGGAAAATTGGGATTAAAAGAAGTCAAAGGAGCATTATCCACAATTCAAAATCTTAGTGAAAACTTTCTTTTGTTTTCGGCGGATTTAGAATATGGTCTTCCCATGAGATTTTTGGAGGGTACCGCATTCCCTCACGCAATGGCACTTGGCAATACTAAAGATATAACTAAAACATTTATTTCCTCTCAGTTGATTGCAAAAGAAGCAAAATCTGTAGGGATACATTGGAATTTTGCCCCTGTAGCTGATATAAATTCAAACCCAAAAAACCCTATTATAAATATTCGCTCTTTTGGTGAGAATGATGAAGTGGTCTCAAACCATGTTGCAGCATATATAAAGGGGCATAAAGAGGAAAATATAATTAATTGTGCTAAACATTTCCCCGGTCATGGAGACACACAATTAGATTCTCATCTAACTTTACCAACTATTAGTAAAAGTAAACAGGAATTAGAAAATTTTGAGATAAAGCCATTTGAAAAAGCAATCAAAAATGATGTAGATTCTATTATGTTGGGTCATTTAGTTGTTCCATCTTTAGATGAAAAGAATATACCTGCTTCATTATCAAAAGTAGTAATTGATTATTTGAAAAATGAATTAGGTTTTAAGGGTATTGTAATTTCTGATGCATTAGATATGAAAGCTATATCTGGTGAGTATGGAAGTAGTGATGCTTGTGAGATGGCATTTCGTGCTGGAAATCATATTGCATTGATGCCCGAAAAGCCATTAGAAGCTATTAGCAATTTGAGTGATTTGATTAGTAAAGATAATGATTTTAAATCAATAATATTGGAAAATATCAAAAAAATTAATGGATTAAAAAAACGAGTTTCGACTAATTCTTCGGATTTAGGATTAGAAGATAAGTTTATTCAACATGAAAAAATTGCTTTGTCTATTGCACAATCAGCTTTGGAGTTGAATGTTAAAAAAATGATAATACCGATAGAGGAAAATAAACAAATAGCAGCATTTGCCATATTGCAGAATGAAAATGATTTTGGTCAGGCATCTATGTTTTATAATTTATTATCCTCGGCTTTAGAAAATAATATGGATTTTGGATTTATAGATGAAAATTTGAAAGATGAAGATTTGAAGGGAATGATAGAGGGAACCAAAGAAGCGGACATTTTCATATTTGTATTTTTTTTCAAATCACGTGCATGGCAGTCTGAAATAGGTGTTTCCAATAAAATTAGTAGTATAATTCACAAATTAACAATGGGTAAAGATGTTATAAACATTTTTGCAGGCAATCCTTATTTGGAAAATAGTTTTGAATCAGATATTTCTATCAAAACATTTTCGGATAGCTTGGCTTCATTAGCTTCATCTGTGTTGGCTTTGTCGGGTAGAAAGTTAGATTAACCTATATAACAATCTATAAAACAATCTATGTATAAAATTATACTGTAAAGAAGTAGAGTAGAAAAGAAACGAAGAACAACATAGAAAATGATAGAAGCATATTTACGAAGTTGATTTTATACTTTTCATTTTCTTGATAAGATTTCATACTTTTATAAAATATATTTCTATCTTTATTATTAAGCTCCTCAATTTTGATTATTGATTGGATAGAGTCAAAAGATTTATACATTTTAATAATATTTGCGTGGTCATTTTGTTTTTCATAAAGCTTGGTCATAATACTGTAATAATCTCTTAAACCTAATCTTAAATTAAATCTTTGATTATAGTCAAATGTCATTTCGAGATATTTAAGGGCTGAGTCCAGTTGATTGAGTTTTATAAATATTTTTGCATGGTTGTTTAGGCTACTAAAATACATAGTTTTGTCATTCATTTCTTTTCGTGATTGTACTGTTTTAGCAGAATATTTTAATGCTTCTTTATAATTTCCTTGTTTTTTTAATGAGTGCATTAAGTGATTAGAATAAAAGATATGGTAGCTCAAACTATCGAAATAGTCTTTGTCCTGATTCTTTAATAAATAATCTGTGGCTTTATTATATTGATTTGACTCGAAATATGGTATTACCATAATGCTTCTTAACATTCCTAAATAATAAGGGTTTTTGTATTTACGAGCTAATATTATTCCTTTTTCCAACACCTCTCTTCCTTCAGGTATTTTGTCTAATTTAAAATTAGATTCGGCAAGAAGTTTATAAGCATTTAGAAAATCAATATTTTTATTATAATTATTTTCTATTGCTTTTTCTGCGTATTTTTTGGCACTTAAGTAGTCATCTCTAAAAAAATATAATTTAGCAAGATTGGTATATTCTAATTGCTTATTAATTTTATTTTCTTTTGTTTTTAAGGCAAATGTTTCTGATATTGTAGTGATAATCAATAGAAATATTAAAATAGTTTTAATCATAAGGCAAGATGAAAGAAAGATTAGAAAGCTTGATAAATAAATTTGATAATTCCAATATGTTTGAAGTATTGGTAAATTATCCTAATCAATTTAATGAATCTTTTGTGATATCAGAAACAATTAATAATGAAATAATCGATTTTAATTTTAACAGAGTAATTTTCTTAGGTATGGGTGGCTCTGCAATTTCGGGCGAGATTATTTCAAATTTATTATATGAACTGAATTCTGGAATTGAAGTAATAGTTAATAGAAATTATTATTATAATGGACGGATTGACGAGAATACTTTGATTATAGTTAGTTCTTATTCAGGAAATACTGAAGAGACTTTAACCGCACTTAATTCATTATTGACAAAAACTAAGAATATTGTTTCTGTTTCTACTGGTGGAAAACTAAAGGATATTTCAAAAGCAAATAATTTGAGTTTTGTGGAGTTGCCTGGTGGGTTGCAGCCCAGATGTGCCTTGTTGTATTCTTTGTTTGTTAATTTGAGTATTGTATTAAAATCTGAGTTTATTTCTGCTGAAAACAAATCTATAATTGCTAATTCTATAGATGAAATTAAGAGTAGTATTTCTAAATGGACTAAACAGTTTTCTATATTTGAAGAGAATAATAAGGCATTGAAATTGGCAGATTCATTGCTAAATAAGACTGCTGTTATTTATTCGAGTTCTCGGCTGTCAGCAGTAAATTTGAGGTGGCGTGGACAGATACAAGAAAATGCAAAAGTACCAGCATTTGGGAATATAATTCCAGAGATGAATCATAATGAAATTAATGCTTGGGATAGTGATAGCTTTAAAAATAGTTTTAAGGTTTTTATTATGGAAGATGGCGATGAATATGATAGAACAAAAAAAAGAATGGTTTATTTGAAGGAATTAATTGGTAATAATGTTGATGCGGAAACTATAGATCTAAGTTCTAAAACTTATTTTGCTCGGATATTGGAACTGATTGTATTGGGTGATTGGGTTAGTTTTTATTTGGCACTATTATTAGAAAAAGACCCTACAGTTATTCCTTTGATAACAGAATTGAAGGAAAAATTGTCTTGAAATAAATTGATAATAATTGATTAGTTTTGCGTATTAAAATTTATACAAAACAAGAATTATTATGCCATTTAAAATAGAAACATTTCCAAATCCAAATCCAAATCGTGATTATGAAATATCGCATATAAATCCAGAATTTACTAGTGTTTGCCCGAAAACAGGTCTGCCTGATTTTGCTACTGTTACTATTAATTATATTCCGGATGAATTATGTGTAGAATTAAAATCATTGAAATATTATTATTTGGAGTATAGAAATCAAGGAATATTTTTTGAAGCAATAACAAATAAAATATTAGATGATTTGATAGAAGTATGTAAACCAAAATGGATGGAAATTGTTACGGAGTGGAACACAAGGGGTGGCTTACATTCTGTTGTAAGAGCTGAATATTTTGACGAAAAAGAATTATAAATTTGAGCTAATAATAAAGAAAATCAACTAAAAATAATTAATTAAGAAAGTAGAATATGCTAATTAAAATAGCGAAAGAATTTAGATGGGAAATGAGTCATAGATTGACTTTTCATAAAGGACCTTGTAAGAATATTCATGGTCATTCATATAAGTTAGTTTTATTTTTAACTGGAGAGCTAGATGAAAATGGTTTGATATTAGATTTTTATGATATTAATCAAATTGTCTCTCCGTTTATTGGAGAGTTAGACCATGCGTTTTTATGTAGCCCTGATGACGAGAAAATATTAAATTTTTTGAAAGAAATGGAATATAAATATTATCTGTCAGATGAATTTACTACTTGCGAACAAATGACTCAATTTTTTTGGAGGAAATTAAGTCCGGAATTTAAGAAATATAAAAATATTAAGAGTTTGGGTATAAGGATATATGAGACTTTTGATGCTTACGCTGAAATTGAAGCTGACTTAGTTTGATATAATCTATTAATTTAATAGTTTCAGTTTTTCTTCCATTTGTTTGATAAGGTCAATTCTTTCGGGGTCAGGCAGCTCTCTTATAACGAAAACTTGTTCGAGTGTATTAAAATTCACATAAGAATCAAATTCGATATTAAGAAATGCTGTTTTGTGGTCTTTTTCGACTTTTGTGATTTCACCTATGGGAATATCACTTGGATATTTATTTGAGTAATTTGATGTATAAATCTGGTCACCTTTTTTTACATCATAAAATTCTGGAATATTTTTAAATTTGAATTTCGAGCCTGATTCCCATTTTACAATTCCATCTGCTGAGGTTCTAAATATCTTCCCTGCTATCGAGACTTCACGATTTTGAATTAGATTTACAAGTGATATTTTTTTGTTAGCTACAATGATTGTACCTACAAGACCTGCATCTGTTCTTACTACCATACCAACTCTAACGCTATCATCAAAACCTCTATTAATAGTAATATAGTTTCTTTGGTTGATGGAGTTTTTGCCTTTCACTTCTGCTGGAATTACATTTTTTTCAAATGTTTCTTTAAATCCGAGCATTTTTCTCAATTTTTCATTTTCTATTTTTGATTTCCGAGAGCGAGTAAGCTCATTTGAAAGACTAAGATTTAAGTCTCTAACAGCTTTATTTTCAGAAATCAGTACAGATGGGTTTGGAATAAAGTCAAATGCGTCTTCAATATAACCAATAGATGATAGAACGTAAGCTCTGAAACCACCAATTTTAGTAGTGTCGCCATTGCTTATCATAAGTAATGAAATAATAGAAAGTGTAGTAAAAACTATATACTCTTTAAATCTAACTACGAATTCTATAAATGACTGCATTTATACTACTTTACTGTATTTATTTTTATTTGTTAATATCTAGTACTTTTGATTAATACTGTCTGGTACTCAGAAATATTTTCTAATACTTTACCCGTTCCTCTGACTACTGCGAGTAGTGGGTCTTCGGCAACGTGTACTGGAAGACTAGTTTCTCTTCTTAGTCGTTCGTCTAAGCCTTTGAGCATTCCTCCACCACCTGAAAGCATTATTCCTCTGTCGAAAATATCTGCGGCTAATTCTGGTGGAGTTTTTTCAAGAAGAGTGAGAACAGCATTTACGATTTTATTCACTGATTCGGAAAGTGCTTCACGGATATCAATGGAACTAACATTAATCATTTTCGGAAGTCCGGTAACCAAATCACGACCCTTTACTTCAATTTCAATTTCTTCTTCTAATGGTACGGCTGAACCAACTTCGCATTTTATCATTTCGGCAGTTCTATCACCAATCATTATATTGTGTGCTTTTTTGAAGTAGTTAACTATGTCTTCGGTCATTTCGTCGCCGGCTGTACGGATAGATTCGTCTTTGACAATCCCCGAAAGTGCTATTACGGCTATTTCAGTCGTGCCACCACCTATATCAACAATCATGTTCCCGAGTGGTTCGTGAACGTTTAGACCTATTCCAATAGCTCCTGCCATTGGTTCTGCGATTAAGTGTACTTCTTTCGCTCCTGCGTGTTCGCAAGAGTCCCTTACTGCTCTTTTTTCTACTTCTGTTATTCCAGAAGGGACACAAACAACAACTCTACGTGCTGGTTGCCATGACATTGATACTTTTCTGATGAATGCACGTAGCATACCTTCGGCAATTTCAAAATCAGCAATTGCACCATCTTTGAGTGGTCTTATAATTTCGATACCTTTATGGGTTTTACCTACCATAGACTGGGCATCTCTGCCGATTGCGATAATATGTTTAGTTGCTCTGTCGAATGCAACTATAGATGGCTCGTCGAGTACGATATCTTTGCCTTTCATCCATATTAGGGTGTTGGCTGTACCTAAGTCGATGGCTACGTCATTTGAAAAAAAGTTGAATAAACCCATTTGCTGCTATAGTATTTAAAGAATTGGTAAAAGAAACCTAACAAATTTAACATTCAATTTACAAAATAAATAGTTTTATTTAAAATATTAGTTTTAAACAAGTATAATTTTCTAAGTGGTAAACAATTATGAAGTAATTAATCATAAAATAGAGATAAGGAATGATAATTATTTTATTGAATTTTTTTAAATGAATAATAAGAGCAATTTACAATAATAATAATTTTAATGCGTTGCTCATAAGTGATGAAAAAAAGTATTTCAATAATTATGTCATTATTACTCCTATTTTTGAATATGGGGTTTACAGCTAATGCCCATTTTTGTGGGGGTAGTTTAGCTGATTTCTCATTGACTATTGGCGATGATGAAATTGGTTGTGGAATGGAAACTGACCAAATTAGTCCATGCGAATTACATAATATCGAAACTACAGATTTGAATAATAATACTAGTTTTAATCCATTGTCTTGTTGTGAAGATGGGAATAATTATCTTGCACTAGATGAAGATTATAAAACAAGTAATAATCAAAATTTAGAAATCAATATTGGGTTTGCAGTTTCTTTTATTTATTCTACTCTAAATATTAGAAAATTAGAATCTTATAAATATTCTAATTTTTATTCGAAATCACCACCCCTCCCCTGTAAAAATCTCACCATATTTAATCAAGTATTTATTATTTAGCATTATTGTTATTATATGACGATAGGTTATGAGTTCTTTAATAAGAATTTGTAATGAATTTTGTTGTTTTATGTAGTTTTTTAAATTAGAACACAGATTAATAATAATAAATGATAAGATTATGTTAAATAAAATAATTGCTTATTTTTTAAATAATAAATTAGTAACTGGTTTACTGATAATTATATTGGTGGCTTGGGGACTAATTCACGCACCTTTTGGCTGGGATAATAAATTTTTGCCAACTGACCCAGTCTCCATAGATGCTATTCCTGATATTGGAGAAAACCAGCAAATAGTATATACTACTTGGATGGGTCGGTCTCCTCAAGACATTGATGACCAGATTTCATATCCATTAACGACTGCACTATTGGGAATACCAGGTGTTAAGTCAATTCGTTCATCATCTATATTTGGTTTTTCGAGTATTTATATAATATTTGATGAGGATGTTGAGTTTTATTGGTCTCGCTCAAGGATTTTAGAGAAATTAAATTCGCTGCCAACAAATTTATTACCTGATGGAGTTCGTCCGTCATTGGGTCCAGATGCAACAGCACTTGGGCAGGTCTATTGGTACACAATTGAAGGAAGAGACGAAAAAGGTAATGCAACAGGTGGTTGGGATTTGCATGAGATTAGAACAGTTCAGGATTTTTATGTTAAGTATAGTCTCAATGCTGTAGATGGTGTTTCAGAAGTTGCATCAATTGGTGGATTTGTTCAAGAATATCAAATTGATGTCAATCCCGATGCTTTGAAGTTCTATAATATATCATTGCAGAACGTTATGAATGCTGTTAGAAAATCTAACAAGGATGTAGGTGCTAAAACTATTGAAATTAATAGAGCAGAATATTTGGTGCGTGGACTTGGTTATATAAAGTCTATCGAAGATATAGAGAAAGCTGTGGTAAAGGTAAACCAGAATGTGGCAATACGCATAAAAGATGTAGGAGTAGTCAGTTTAGGTCCGGCTACGAGACGTGGTTTATTGGATAAAGACGGAGCTGAGGTTGTTGGTGGAGTTGTTGTAGCCCGCTATGGTTCTAATCCATTGGAAGTTATAAATAACGTTAAAGAAAAAATTAAGGAATTGTCAGCTGGGTTGCCGAAAAAAGAATTGAAAGATGGTCGAGTGAGTCAGCTTAGTATTATTCCATTTTATGACAGAACAACTTTGATAAACGAGACTCTTGGAACATTGGAAGAAGCATTGTCTTTGGAGATATTGATTACGATATTAGTAGTTCTTATCATGGTATTAAACTTAAGGGCATCAATATTAATATCGAGTTTATTGCCTATTTCTGTATTGATGGTATTTATAGCTATGAAATATTTTAATGTTGATGCCAATATAGTGGCATTATCAGGGATTGCTATTGCGATAGGTACTATGGTAGATTTAGGGATAATTTTATCTGAGAATATTATCAAACACTTGAAAACAAATAGTTCTGGGTTGGGACTAAAAGAAACTATTTATAATGCATCAGCTGAAGTGAGTTCCGCAATTCTAACAGCAGTTGCTACGACTATTGTAAGTTTTATACCTGTTTTTATGATGGAAGCAGCGGAAGGAAAACTATTTAAGCCATTAGCATTTACTAAAACATTTGCATTGATTTCAGCATTGGTAGTGTCTTTATTAATCTTGCCCACAATAGCTCAATGGTTTTTTGGGATAAAAATTGGTAATAAATCGAAGAAAGTCATTTGGAATATTTTATTGGTAATAGGTGGTATTTTTATTTCTATAAATATTAGCCTATGGGGTGGTTTAACATTGTTGTCACTTAGTTTAGCATGGTTCATTAAGAATTATTTACCATTTAAAAATATAATGATAAATAATTTAGATATAATGATATTAGTTGTATCCGTATCCTATTTATTGGGGTATTATTGGATGCCTTTGGGTGCTGGTGTTTCTATTTTTATTAACTTTATTTTTGTTTTAATGATTTTAGTTTTAATACTCGGATTATTTAAAATAATAGAACATTTTTATTCAGAAATATTGATGTGGTGTTTAGAAAACAAGGGAGTATTTTTAACTATACCAATATTTATAATTTTAATGGGAACTACGATTTGGCTTGGGTTTGGCACTACATTCGGATTTGTAGTAAAAGGAGCAGAAGCAGCCGGAATCAATATAAAAACTAATAGGATTTGGTCAGCAATGGCACATACATTTCCGGGACTGGGGAAAGAATTTATGCCATCATTAGATGAAGGTTCTTTTTTACTTATGCCTACTTCTATGCCACATGCAGGCATGGAACAGAATAAAATAGTGGTTCAGCAGTTGGATATGCTGCTTGCAAATATTCCTGAGGTTGAGCTGGCTGTTGGAAAGATGGGGCGAGTAGAATCAGCATTAGACCCTGCTCCGATTTCTATGTATGAGAATATAATAATGTATAAACCAGAATATATACTGGATAAGAAAGGGCATAGGAAAAGGTTTAAAGTTGATGAAAATGGATACTTTATTCTCAAGAGCGGTGAAACTTTAGAACACAATAAAATATTAGAAAATGGAATTGATATTAGTGAGCTAACAGATGATGAAGATGGTATGTATTTTAGGAATTGGCGTAAAGAAATAAAAAGTCCAGATGATATATGGTCAGAGATAATTAGCGTTACAAAGATTCCTGGTGTAACATCTGCTCCGAAGCTACAGCCGATTGAAACCAGGCTTGTAATGTTGCAGACAGGAATGAGAGCACCCATGGGTATAAAAGTTTATGGTCCTGATTTGAAAACGATAGAAGAGTTTGGGTTGAAATTAGAAAAGATAATTAAAGAAGTCCCTTCAGTGAAGACTGAAGCTGTTTTTGCTGATAGAATAGTAGGTAAACCTTATATTTTATTAGATATAAAAAGAGATGAGATTTCGAGATATGGAATGAATATAGAAGATGTACAAAGTGTGATTGAAACTGCTATCGGAGGGATACAACTTACATCAACTGTGCAAGGACGTGAGAGGTTTCCAGTGAGAATTAGATATCCTCGTGAACTCAGAGATGACCCTGACAAGCTGCAAAAAATGTACATTCCAACTCCAACTGGGGCATTCAAACCCCTTGGTGATTTGGTTGATGTTAAGTATCAGCAAGGACCTCAAATGATAAAAAGCGAAAATACTTTTTTGGTTGGATATGTTTTATTGGACAAAAAAGATGGGTATGCTGAAACTGATGTAGTTAATGAAACAGAAAGATTTATACAGTCGAAAATAGAAAGAGGAGAGCTAGTAGTTCCTGCTGGAATATCTTATAAATTTAGCGGAAATTATGAAAATCAGGTAAGAGCTGAGAAAAGATTGGCAATAATAGTTCCTGTTGTTTTGATAATAATATTTTTGATTTTGTATTTTCAATTCAAATCTGTTTCAACTTCATTGATGGTATTTAGTGGCATTGCTTTGGCGTTTAGTGGGGCATTTGTAATGCTTTGGTTATATGGTCAAGAATGGTTTTTTAATTTTGCTATATTTGATGTGAATTTTAGGGATATGTTTCAGATGCATACTATTAATTTAAGTGTTGCGGTTTGGGTTGGTTTTATTGCACTTTTTGGTATTGCAACAGATGATGGGGTTTTAATAGCAACTTATTTAGACCAGAGTTTTGATAAGAATAAGCCAAAAGATATAAAAGAGATACGAAAGGCTGTAGTGTATGCAGGGCAACGACGAGTTAAACCTGCATTGATGACTATTGCGACTACAATAATAGCCTTATTGCCAATATTGAGTTCTACTGGTCGGGGTTCGGATATCATGATACCGATGGCTATTCCTTCTTTTGGGGGAATGTCGATTGCTTTGATTACAATATTCATTGTACCGACTTTGTATTCAATGAGGGAAGAAAATAAATATAAGAAGAAATTTGAGGAGGAAAAAAATGTTTAAATTATTGAATGTATTTATATTATTAATTTTGACTATAAATTTGAGTTTCGCTCAGGAATTAGCAGATTACTTAAAGATTGCCGAAAGTAATAACCCTAATCTCAAATCAAAATATTTAGAATATTTGGCAGCTAAGGAAAAGGTTGGTCAGGTTGGGGCATTAGATGAGCCAACTATTAGCTTTGGATATTTTGTTAGTCCGATAGAAACAAGGATAGGAGCACAAAGAGCTAAAATATCTATTAGTCAAATGTTTCCTTGGTTTGGGACTTTAGAAATAAAGGAATCAATTGAAACTGAGAAATCAAGCTCTATTTATGAAGTCTATTCTGATGAAAAAAATAAGCTATTCTTAGAAGTAAAGTCATTATATTTTGAAATAATAGAATTAAAAGAAAAAATAAAATTACAAAATGAATTAAAAGAAATATTTGAATCTTATAAGACATTTGCAGTGTCAAAGTATTCCAATGAAAAGGGGACGATGGTTGATATTTTAAGAGTAGATATTTTAATTGATAACATCAAGACAGAAATAGAAATAGCTAATAATAGAATTGTCCCTTTAGAAAGTGAATTTAACAAATTATTGAATAGGGAAAATTTGAATAAGGTTGAAGTAACTGGTTTTGATACCGTAAACTCAAATATCTTAAATTTATATAAAGTGGATTCAGTTTGGAAGGAAAATCCTCTGATTAGGTCGATTGATTATAAGATTAAATCAGCTAAAGCAGACGAAAAATTAGCAGTAAATGAAGGCAATCCTAAGTTTGGGCTTGGTTTGGATTATGCTTTTGTTAGCGAGAGGACTGACGCTAATCCTGCAGGAAATGGTAGTGATGTAATAATGCCCATGATTACATTTAGTTTACCAATTTATAGAGAAAAAATTAATGCAAGAAAAAAAGAAGCACAGTTCAAATATATGTCTTTGGAGAGTAGGAAAGAGGAAATTAAAAATTCTTTGTTTTCAAAATTTGAACAGACAAAATATGAAATAAATAAATCTTTAAAGATGATTGAGCTTTATAAGCTACAGATTGCTAAGACTAACCAAAGTATTGATTTGTTATACTCAGAATATAGTAATTCGGGCAAAGAATTTAATGAAGTTCTGAGTATGCACAAATCATTACTCAGGTATAAAATTGAACAATTAGGTGCAATGAAGAATTATTTTACTTCATTGGCTAAATTAGATTATTTGACTTATGATGTGAGAAATAAGTAAATAAATTAACAAATAAATAAGTAAATAATTATAAAAAATAATTAAAAAGAGATTAAAAAATGAAAAACTTAAAATTGATAATTATAATAAGCATAACTTTAGTTATAGGTATTTGGCTTGGTAATCTATTTTTTTCAAATGGAAATAATGAAGAACATTCTGAACACCAACACAATAATGGAAAAAGTGATAAAGAAGAAGTCTGGACTTGCTCTATGCACCCTCAAATTAGACAACCAGAATTTGGATTATGTCCAATATGTGGTATGGATTTGATTCCATTAGAAAGTGAAGAATCAGGAGAAGATGAGCCAAATGAAATAAGAATGTCCCCAACTGCGATACAATTAGCAAATATTCAAACAGTAGTATTAACCAAAAACAAACCAAAGAAAGAGCTGAGACTTAATGGTAAAGTTGAGGCTGATGAGAGATATGTTTATACTCAGACTTCTCACGTTGGTGGTCGCGTAGAAGAGTTGTTGGTGAGTTATACTGGAGAATATGTAAAAAAAGGTCAAGTAATAGCATATATTTATTCGCCCGCATTAGTTACTGCTCAGGAGGAACTATTTGAAGCTATGAAAGTCAAAGAATCTCAACCAGAATTATACGAAGCAACAATTAAAAAATTGAAAAATTGGAAACTCACAGATTGGCAGATTGCGGAGTTGATGAAGTCAAATAAAACAATTGAACATTTTCCAATTTTATCCGACTTAGATGGGGTTGTGGTTTCAAAGTTAATTAATTTGGGTGAACATTTAATGGCGGGGTCTCCCCTATTTAAAGTTGCAGATTTGACTAAGTTATGGATATTATTTGATATATATGAAAGTGATATGTCATGGGTAAAAACTGGAAATAAAATTGAATTTTCTGTTCAGTCCATCCCTGGAGAAACCTTTGAAGGTAAAATTTCTTTTATCGAACCAGTAATTAATCCAAAAACGAGGGTTGCAAAAGCAAGGATAGATTTTGATAATAGAGATTATAAACTAAAGCCTGAAATGTTTGTTACTGGGGTATTAGAAGGAATGGTTTCTAGTGGTTCAGATTTGTTAACTATTCCAAAATCTGCTGTAATGTGGACTGGTGAACGTTCCATAGTTTACGTAAAAACTAAAGCTGAAAATGGAATTAGCTTTATTGCACGAGAAGTAGTATTAGGAGCTTCTTTGGGCAACGAATATATATTAAAAGATGGTCTTGAAGATGGTGAGGAAGTAGCTAGTTATGGTACATTTAGCATAGATGCAGCGGCTCAACTAGTTGGAAAACATAGTATGATGAACAGAGGATTTGGAGATAAATCCCATACTGGTGAAGATTTGGAAGGAGATTTCAAGATAAATGAGGATGTAAAAAGGGAAGAGAAAATTGAAATTATCAGAGTTATAAGGAAATATTTAGTTTTGAAGGAGACTTTAGAAAATGATAAGTCTAATTATAGTGAATTAGCTGATGATATTCTAAAGCAAATTAGAGCGACAAAAGAGTCTAATTTAAAAGGGAAAAATTTTCAATATTGGAATAATAAGAAAAAGAATATTGTTAGTTCTTTGAAGTTGATTAAAAACGTTGAAGATATAGAAAAAGCTCGAAAATTATTTGAAGTATTATCAAGAGATATATCCTTATTAGCAAAATATTTTGGTCCTTTTAAGGAAGACTTGTTTATTCAGTTTTGTCCAATGGCAGGAGATAAGGGAGCATATTGGCTGAGTAATTCTGATAAGATTAGAAATCCATATTTTGGAGAGTCAATGTTGGGCTGCGGTGAGGTTAAAGTAATAATTGAATAATTACATATAAAAAAAGTGTCTGGATAATATGTCTTTATAATAAATATTCAGACACTTTTATATGAAATTTTTTAAAAAAAATAATCTCTTATTCTCAAATATTCTCAAAAAGTTACTTGAGCATATTTTTTACTTCTGTGATAACCACTTTCACATCATTTGAACCATTTTTATAAGAAGTATCTAATTCTAAATTAGCAGCTCTATTAAATTTTCTCCATTTACCGGTTAAGTCAGTTAATGCCTTTAGTCTTGCTTCAGCTAATTTTTTCCCACCTTTGCCGTCGTTAGCTGAGACCAAAATACTAACACGAATAGAACGGTTAAATCTTAATAGTGTTTTTAATTTTTCAATAAGGTTTTCAGCTTTTGAATTAAGTTTGCTCGAATTATTATCAAATAAGTCTAATTCGGAAAGAGTACTACCTTTTCTTAATAATTTAACTTTGAGGTCAAGATTTTGTTCTTTATAATTGTTTTCACCTGATTCGGGAACTATTTCAAACTCTTCTCTTAGTACATCAAATCTTTTGAAGTAAATTTCGTATGTTTCGCCGGAGCGTAAAAGTTGTTGGTATTTTCCTGTTTTAGAATCCGATTTGGTACTAAATTTTTTACCAGAAGCATCTTTAAAAATAATTTCTACACCTTCGATAGCATTGTCGATATTATTTGTAATTGTTCCTCTGATTAGTGTTTGACCTTCTGATGCAAATAATACATTATCAATGTTAGTTGATAATAGTAACATTAATCCCAGAAAAATCGTATAAGCTCTTTGCATAAAGCTCCTTTATATTTATATTTACAATTCCTTGAATTTGAAAAATATAAAATGCTTTTCAATTATAAAAGAAAATATTTTATTATACAAAATTTCCACGATATTTATAGAAAATAAAGATACCTTATGAACTTTTTAAACCCAGCAATACTTTTTGGATTATTAGCAGCATCTATACCACTAATTTTACATCTTTTGAACTTAAGGAAGCAAAAAAAAGTTGAGTTTTCGTCTTTGAGGTTTCTGAAGGAATTACAAAAGAGTAAGATTAGAAGGATAAAAATCAAACAAATAATATTATTAATTCTGCGTACTTTATTGATAATCTTTATTGTTATGGCTTTTGCAAGACCAGTAGTCGAATCTTCTTTACCTTATTTTACTTCCTACTCGAAAACCAGTGCAGTAATAATAATAGACAATTCATATAGCTTGGCAGCATCTGATGAGTTTGGTAATAGGTTTAGACAATCGAAAAATGTTGCATTGTCTATATTATCCGAACTAAAGGAAGGCGATGAAGCAAGTGTCATTACAACTAGTAATAATCAGGACAATTATAGCAATAGCTTGACTGGTGATTTTGATTTTTTAAAAGATAATATTTCTAAAATTGAAATTAGTACTGAAGAAAATAATTTGAAATATGCAGTTACTCAAGCAAATGATTTATTAAAGAACACGATTAATTTGAATAAAGATGTTTATATAATTACTGATGGACAGAAGAATATATTAAATAAAATGAGCGATTCAGTAAAAATAATCGATGAGAAATTGGGTGTATTGATAGCGAAGGTAGGTAGAAATTCATCTTTTAATATCGATAATATTTCAATAGATAGCTTGCGTGTTATATCCCAGATTTATACACAAAATAAAGTTGTTGAGTTTGAAGTCGGGATAAAAAATAATACAAATAATGATATATCAGGGCTTATTGTTTCTCTATCCTACGATGGAGAGCGTGCAGCACAGAAAAGCCTAGATATTAAATCTGGAAAATTAGGCTTCATCAATATTTCAGCTCCTGTGAAAGAAACCGGGATAATAAGTGGAATGGTTTCTATTGAGACAGATGCGATTGATGAAGATAATCAGCGATATTTTGGATTTATTGTCCCTGAAGCACCAAAAATATGCTTAATACAAGAAAAAAAGGACATTTTTCTTGATGTATTATTTAATAAAGTTTCTGAAAGCAATATAGAAATTGATAAGTTTAGCGTTAGTGAATCTGGGAAGATTAATCTCAGTTTATATGATAATTTATATTTAGTAAATGGAAAATACTCAACAACTTTGTTAAATAGATTAGAACTATTTGTAAAGGAGGGTGGCAATTTATTTGTATTTGCCAATGATGAGAGGAATGAAGAATTTGATAATTTTATGAAAAAAATGAATTTGAATTTGGGTTCATTTGTTGATATAGGTGAAGGTAGCCCAATAAACTTCTCGTCGATGGATAAATTTCATCCTATATTTGATGGAGTTTTTAAGGGAGTTACAGATGGTAAAATGATGGTAGAATCTCCAAATATATATAAATTATTGCCTGCAGTAGGCGGAAGAGTAATTATAAATACTCCATCAGGAGCATTTTTAACAGAGTCACGGTTGGGCGAAGGAAAAGTACTATATTGTGGTGTTGCTTCGGATCTTAGTTGGGGAAATTTCCCACTAACTGGTATTTATCCATCTTTGATTCATAAATCTATTTCTTATCTTTCTTCGGGAAGTGAAACATCAGTATTTGCTAAGTCTGGCGAGAAAGTAGTTATTAATGTTCCAAACAAGAAGAGTGGGAATAAGAAATTTAAAATAATTGACCCAAATGAAAAAGTATTTTTTCAGCAGTCAGTAAAGTTAGCTTCGGGTAATAATTTATATTTTGAGAATTTGAGCGAGACAGGGGTTTATAAAATTTACAATAGTAACGACCTAGGCGTATCATCTGTAGCAATTAATCATTTTAAAGAAGAATCTGAACAGATATATTTATCAGATGAAGCATTAAAAGAAAGCTTTGAAAACCAGTTTGTTAATGAACCTGCTGTTGAATTATTAGAAGATTTGGAAAATATTGATACGGAGATAATAAGAGCAAAGCTTGGGACTGAATTGTGGAAAATATTTATAGTTTTGGCATTATTAACTGCTTTAATTGAGATGTTAGTACAGAGAATTAGTAAAAATGAAATTCAAGAGTAGATAAAAAAAGCTATTATTTTGACAATAATAGCTTTTTATTAAGAACTTCAAAGTATTGATAAATAAATTAATACTTTATTTTATTGATTTATTTCATAAGATTTCGGTATAGTAAAATGGAATGTTGTGCCTTTGTTAACTTCGCTTTCTGCCCAGATTTCACCACCCATTATATTTGCAAATTCTTTACAAACTATTAGCCCAAGCCCTGTTCCTTTTTCGTTGTTTGTGCCGAGTGTCGTAGTATTAACATCTATTCTAAAGAGGTTATCAAGTGCAAGTTCACTCATTCCTATACCATTATCTTCAACTGAAAAATGATAATTCTTTGGAGTATTTTCACAATTAACTTTTATTTCTCCACCTGATGAGGTGAATTTTATTGCATTTCCGATTAAATTTCTTAATATAGTGCTAACTAAATTTGAATCTGTAAATGCTTTAAAGTCTTCTGGTACATTAGTCGTTAGAGTAATATTTTTTTCTGTTGCAGAAGTATGATATAGAGAAAGATTATTTTTCACGATGAATGATAAATTCACTATATCAGGAGTGCATACGATTTTACCTCTTTGAGTTCTCGACCAAGTAAGGAGGTTTTCTAATAATTCATAAATATTTTTTGCATTGTCTCTTAAATCATCTAAGTATTCTTGTAGGTCTTCACTCGATAGTTCGTTATACTCTTTGGCGAGAGTTTCGGTTGCGAGTGAAAATATTGATAATGGATTTTTAAGGTCGTGAGCCATAATCGAGAAAAATTTGTCTTTAGTTGCATTCAACTCACGTAGTACGTTTTCTGTTCTAATTCTTTTTATAGAGAATTTAATCGCTTTAAGTAAGTCTCTTGTATTGATTTCATCTTTTACAATAAAGTCTTGAGCTCCTTTATCGATTAATTCAAGTGCGAGATTATCATCATCTGAACCAGTAAGTAGAATAATTGGTATAGAAGGATAAGGTTGAAAGATTTTTTGAAACGATTCTATTTCTGTTCCACCGTCCGGAAGGTGTAAGTCTAATAATATACAGTCGAAATTTTGTTCTTCTAAAAATTGCAATCCAGATTTGATGGAATTGGCATTAACAAGGTTGATTTTTTCTGATGCACCCTGTAAGCTTCTTTTAATGAATAAAAGATCTAAATCTTTATCTTCAATCACTAATATGTTCATATTTTCCTTTAAAATTCTATTATTTTTTATTGTTTTTATATTATTCTTACGTTTTTTCAAATATACTAAAAAAAAGTTTTATTAAAACAGATTAATCTGATTAATATTTAATTTTTTCAAAAAAGTTGCTCTATGAAACGGTGTAGTTCCAAAATTATTTATAGCATTGTAATGCTGTTTCGTACCGTAGCCTTTATTATTTTTAAAATGATAATTAGGATATTTTAAATCTAAAACATTCGCCATATAGTTATCTCTTTCTACTTTGGCAATTATTGAGGCAAGTGCAATCGAAAAAGACTTTGTATCTCCTTTGATGATAGTTTTATATTCGATTTCATTTTTAGATTTATTTATATATCTATTCCCATCAATTAATAAGTAATCTGGTTTCTGTGATAATTTGTCAATCGAGTTACTCATAGCCCTAAATGTTGCTTGTAATATATTTATCTCGTCGATGATATTATTATCAATGAATGCAACCGAATAACTTATTCCTATTGATATGACTTTATGATAAATCTCTTTTCTTTGTTTTTCCGATAATTTTTTTGAATCATTTACCTTGAAATCTGGTTTAAATCCAATTGGCAAGATTACAGAAGCTGCTACAACTGGTCCGGCAATACAACCCCTACCTACTTCATCAATGCCAGCAACTAATTTATTTTGATTCCATAAAACTTGTTCTTCGCTTAAGTCAGGTAATGTCATTGTTCATCGTACAGTTGGATATGAACTTTGTCGCCGAAGTATTCGACCATACTATTTTCAGTTTCCCAAATTTTTAATTTGTGGAGACTTGCGGGTTCAAATTTCTCTTGAAGGACTTCCCAAAATTTCACAGCCATATTTTCAGCTGTTGGTATTATACCACTTAGAAAATCTACGTCGTGATTGAGATGTTTATGGTCAACGAATTTAAGTAGGTGGTCTTCAATGATTCTTTTCATTTTTTTCAGGTCAAACACATAGCCAGTATCAGGGTCAGGAAATCCTTTCACTGTAACTTCAAGTACATAATTATGACCATGCCCATTTTGATTATTGCATTTATCGAATATCTCTTCATTTTTTTCATTATCCCAAGTTGGGTTGAATAGTCTATGGGAAGCCGAAAAACTTACTTTCTTTGTAACGTATATCATATAAAATCGTATTAAATTATGAAAAACAATTCTAAAGACGTGGTTTCGTTTCTTATATTTAGTAAATTACAATTTTATTTTAGACATTATTATGAAAACAATCTTTAAAACAATACTTTTAATGGGCATTATCTTAGGACTTGGCTCTTGTAGCATATTTTCTCCAAAAGAAAAACCAAAAATACCTAAGACTATATTTTCTAATGATAAGATTGAGAATTTAGAGATAAAGGCAGAGCTTGATATCGATATGCCAGATATGAGTAATAGCGTTAATTCAACTATTCAACTCGTCAAAAAAGACTCTCTGCTTATGGATATTTTTGGTCCATTTAGCATTCATGTAGCAAAGTTATTTAGTTCAGAAGAAGAGTTTATATTTTATAATATATTTCAGAATGAATTAATCTCAGGAAAACCTAATAAAGAAAATTTTCTAAGAGCTACGAATTTGAATTTATCTTTTGATGAACTTATACATCTGATAAGAAATGAAGTGCCAGGAAATTCAGAAGATTATAATTTATTTAGTACAGATGATAAATCTAATAAAACTTATTTGAATTCATCACAAGATGATGATATATACATAACTTACGATGATAAGTATAATAAACTAATTAAATATGAACAGAAAAGTAAGGAGAATGAAAAATTACTATCAATCAATTATAGTAATTACAATCCTATTAATAATTTTTTAATGCCATCAACCATTGAAATAGTATTTGAGAAATTAGGAGGTAGCTTAAAGATATTAGTAGAAGAATATAAAATTAATGAAGGTTTTGGGACTATTAGTTTTACAAAACCTAAAAGTGCAAAAGAAATTAAGTTGGATTAATTGAAAAATATTAATTTTTATATATTAGTATTTTTGCTATTATCAATTTTTATGATATTCAATTATACGGCTATTTCTATTCCCGATAGTTTAGAGATGGAGAAACTTATTATCGGCGATAGCTTAAAAATTAGTAATGACAATAATGAAGATAGTCTTACTACGGAAAGTAAAAAAATTAGCAAAAAGAAAACTTCTGGATTAGATACTAATGTGGTTTATAGTTCGGTCGATACTGTTCGGTTTAATCTTTCCTCTAAGTCAATGAGGATTAGAGGTAACTCTAAACTAAAGTTTGGTGATAGAAACCTTGAAGCTGAGATAATTGAAATTGAGTTTAAAAATGATTTGCTGAAGGCTTCCTCCGAAAAAGATAGCACAGGTAAACTTAAAGGTATTCCATTGCTAACTGAAAAAGGGGAGCAATATGCAGGCGAAAAAATAAAGTTTAATTTTAAAACCAGTAAGGGTATAATATCTAAGGGTGAAACAGAATTAGATGAAGGTTTTTATTTCGGAGAAAGGATAAAGCGAATTTCACAAACAGAGTTTTTTATCGAAAATGGGTTTTATACTCCTTGTGATGAAAACAATCCTGGTACTTATTTTGGTTCACCAAAGATGAAGATGGTTGCAAAAAACAAAGTATTTCTCGACCCACTTATATTTTATTTGCAAGATATGCCTATTTTGATGTATCCATTTGGTATTTTTTTTCCAACTGAAAGCGGTAGGAAGTCAGGATTGATTGTTCCTGCTTATTCTTTTACGAGCAACCAAGGAATTAGATTTACAGATTTAGGGTTTTATTGGGCTGCTTCTGACTATTTTGATTCTAAGTTTTTAGTTGATATCTATACAAAGGGAGGCTACCTGTTTAAGAATCAATCAATATTCAAATATCAAGATAAGTTTTCATTAAACTCGAATATCGAAAATGGATATGTTCGGACAAATGTAAACCAAGATTATAAGAGTACTTATTCACTTGATTTGAATTCCAACTGGATGATTACACCACAGGATAGAGTAACCGCAAATCTCAGATTTTCGGCTGTTGGACATGCTCAAAATACGAGTACGGACTATCGGAACAGAATAACACAGGAAGCGACTTCAAACGCATCATATTCCTCTAATTTTGACAACGGTCAGTCTATGTCAATGGTTTATAATCGCTCGCAAGACTTATTAACTCCGAAAATGAATCAAGGTATTACTTTTTCTTATAATATTCCTAAGTTTAATATTATTAAGATATTAGACCAAGACCTGAGTTTTAATGTAAAGCCAAATGTTGTTTATAATGAAAACCATAATCCTTTTTATACTTATGATACAACTTATACTCCAAATGACACATCGTTTATAGAAAATGAACATATTAGATTTTCTGACCAAAAGAGGATGAGTTTCAGCCCATCTATTTCTTATAATTTTCCTAAAATGTTTTTTATGAATATTTCTCCCTATTTAGATATTGATTATAATATGTATTTTAGGAAAAAAATATCTAAATCTGAAGATAGTTTAGGTGTAAGTCAGGAGTCTTATGAGGGTGGTTTGTTTCCCGAATATAGTTGGAATTATGGTGTAGAACTAAATACTACAATTTATGGAATGGCTCAACCTGACATTTTGGGATTAAAAGCTATCAGACATACAATGAAACCAAAATTGAGATATAGGATAAATCCTGATTTTTCTGAAAGTAATTTTGATTTTTATAGGAATTATACTGATAGAAATGGTGAAGTTAAGAAGTATAATGTTTTTGAGAAAGACGGCGGTAGCCATGCTCCCAGTACTAAAAGCCAAAGTATAGATTATTCACTTTCAAATAGATTTGAGATAAAAGTTGGAGGAGATGATAGTACTGATGCCGAAAAAATTGAATTATTACAATTGGATTTATTTAGCTCCTATAACTTCGAGCTTGATTCATTTGCGATGAATGATATTAGAGTTTCATTGCGTACTCCTGCTTTGAAAATATTGAATTTTTCAGGTGGTGCTATGCTTAGTCCGTATAAGTATATTCCAATTTATAGTGAAGATGGTGAGTTGAGTTCTTATAGAAAATCGAAAGATTACCTGATTGATGATAGTGGTTTTTTAGATTTTACAGGTTTTAATTTCACATTATCTACTTCGCTATCAGCTGATGGATTAAACTATTCTCCTTCGGATACTCCAAAGGATAAGGAAAACTTAGATACCACAGCTGCAAGGATTGGTCAAAGGTTTACAGACTTGGACGAGAGATTAGAATACAAAGATGTTTTTGGAGATTCGAGTCCGGGATACACTCCTTTTTCAATGCCTTGGAATATTAATATTAATTTGACTTATTCTTATGAAAAATATAGGGTTGAAGATAATATTAGTTTTTCATCTCAGATTAATTTGAATTTTACGCTTGCGGAATCATGGAGGATTAGTGCTGGGGGATATTTTGATTTGATTAAAAACGAATTAAATACGCCTAATATTAGCGTAACAAAAGAGTTAGAGTGTTGGAATATGTCTTTTAATTGGGTACCAATGGGTACTCATCGTTCGTTTTATTTTAAGATTGGTATGAGTTCAGCCCAGCTCAAAGATTTTATGTATGAGAAGCGTGGGTATTCTTATTATTGATATTTATTATTGTTAAACTGTGATTTTTACTTATCTTGTTAGGGAATTTACAAATATGGAAAAATTAATTATTTAGGAACAGAATTATGAAACAAATTGCAATATCTACATCAGCTTTTTTCTTATTAATGTTATTGATCTCTTGTAGTGATGACGATAGTAACGGCAATGATGGGAATATTAATACAAAAGATGGTTCTTATCTTCAAAAAACTAATAGAGTTTTGATTTATGAATTGTACGAATTAGACGAAAACAACAATAAACTAAATGAACCACAAGTAACCGAACAAAAGTCATTTGGGAAAGTAAATATATTAGGAGATGAAGCGATTGCATTAGAAGTATATGAAATAGAACTTGGTTATCGTGATACTATATACATGAAAGAAGACAATGATTTTCTATATATTTATATTGATTATTACAGTTTTAGCAGTAGAGAAGGAGACTTAACACCTTTATTTCAAATTGAGCCGCAATGGATGAAAATTTATTCTTTCAATCAAAATGAGTGGATAGCATTTGAACATAAAGTAGATAAAGTGGAAATAAACATACCAGGGAAGTTTGGCGATAAATTGACGGCAATAATGTCAAACGAAATGATTTACTCTGGCAAAAGAATTGGAAATGAAAACTTTGTAATCAGAGATAGAAATGAGACTATTGAAACAATAATAAGTGAAATAGAAATCAAAACAAAATTAGACGGCACTTTAATTGATGGTTCTCCTATACCTTCATCTATTAAATATCCTCAAATAGTTGAAGCAAAAGTTAAATATTATTTTGCAAAAGAATTTGGTTTAATTAATTTTGAAGCAATTAATCAAAATACAGAACCATCTGACAAATCTTTGAAATCTGTAACACGAACTGTAGATTATAGATAAATTTATTAGAATGAATACAGCACACCTCAAAGGCTTTCTGTAAAAGAAAAGGGATATTGATTTTATAAGTTAACTACTTAGTTTTAGTAATTAAGTTTTTGTCGCACCAATACCATACGACATCTTCCCCACTTGGATCATACGGAGCGAATTTGTCGAATTCCATTCCAATTTTTTCCATGACTTTTATAGATGCTTTATTTTCTTTCATTGCAATTGCTATAATTCGTTTTAATTTGAGAGTATCAAAACCGTATTTTAAAATTGCATGTGATACTTCTGTTGCTATACCCAGTCCCCAAAATTTAGGCAAAAATCTATATCCAATATCAATTTCATCAAATTCGGGCAAATAAGCTAAACCAGCCCAACCGACAAATTGCATTTCTTCTTTTAGAAAAGTAGCCCAACGCCCATATCCAAATTTCTTGTAGTTTTTACTTCTGATTTGTATCGCTCGAGTCATTTCTTCAATAGATTTAATAACAGGTTCACCTGTATATTTTTGTACTTCGGGGTCAGAATGCAAAAGAAACATTTCTTCTTTGATATCCGTTGTAATTTCACTTAGAACTAATCTTTCTGTTTCTATAATTGTTTTCATAATGTCGAAAATACAAATTAATTTTAAAAAATAAAGAATATATCTTTATTAATATATTTTGCCTACCTTCTGCCAAACTAAATTAACAAAAAAAATATTACTGAGAACGATAAAGTACGATTTTAATAAAAAATAGCTATATCCAAATCAAAATCAAATAACTCCATTTCAAACAAAAACAACAAAAAAAACCTGAATCGTTTAAAATTCAGGCTATTTATTCAGTGCCCAGAGACGGATTTGAACCGCCGACACAAGGATTTTCAGTCCTTTGCTCTACCACCTGAGCTATCTGGGCTTATTTGATGATTATTAATTCCGTAATCGAAATAAATAAGGAACACAAACATAAAGAGTAATAATGAAATAAAAAAGAAAAAAATGCAAATTTGCTTGGGTTTTATTCCACATTTTGATTTAATGGAGCTTTAATAATTTGGTGGACTTGGTTCATCAATTCTTTTTCTTCAATTCTTGATAGTTTTTCATTGTTTTGGATTGGGTCGTGTATAATAAGCTCTATTGTAGTTGTATTTATAGCTTTTTTATCTTTCGAAATGATATCGAAAGAACCTTTAATTGTAACAGGGACAATAGGTAGTCCAGAAATAGAAGCAATCATAAAAGCACCACGTTTAAATGGTGTCATATTCCCATCAGTAGTCCTAGTCCCTTCTGGAAAGATGAAAAGAGAATCCCCGTCTTTTAATGTTTTTAATGAATTTTGAATACTTTCTAAGGCTTTGCGAGGGTCTGACCTTACAATAGAAATAAAGGGAGATTTTTTTAGTCCATAGCCGAATATTGGGATTTTTTCGAGTTCTTTTTTATACATAATACAGACATTGTCATCTAAGCCGGCGAGCAAAATCGGAATATCATAGAGTGAAGCGTGATTTGCAACATAGATATGAGATTTTGATTTGTCAATTTTTTCTCTGCCAGTAACTTTAAGTTTTACGCCAGAGATTTTAAGCAGAAGTTTGCTCCATTTATGTGAATGAGAATGGAAGATATGACTTCCTTTAAATGACATAAAAAATAGAACTTTTACGGTATCGAATACCGTAACGGAGACTATTAAGAACAATTTGATATAATACATTAAAGACTTTAAAATAGTTTTTAGCGGTGGTATTTAAGAGACAAAGCCGTTTTCTACCCAATCTATGGCATCATTGTCCCAATTTGGATTTTCATTCGAATTAATAAAGTAATATTTTCTTTGAAAAGTAGCGTTGTGAACTGCATCTTCATAAAAATCTTTAAAGCTTTCCTCAGAATAGATAATCGAAGCACGTTTAAGACCATTATTATTAGAAAATTTTATTGCTTCTCTTAATATAGCTTCGGCATCTCCACTTAGTTTTGAGACTTCACTAAAATCGGCAATTATGCTGTATTCCCTAGAAATAATCTTCACTTGATTAGAAAAATTTTCTATCATAGCTTTTGTGTCTTCTGTTCCCATGTCTCCTTCACATTCTAATTGGAAACCAAAATTTGTGCGAAAAATACGATACTTCATTAACTGTCCTAATAATCTTTATACTTTTTTACTATTTCAAGTTATAATATATAAAAAAAAATACAAGCAATGAAATAAATTTAATTATAAATTATTTTCACTGCTTAATATTAACATAAAGATTAACGAAGATAGTTACATTATATTTGTTTTATAAAAATTTGCATCAGATGTAAGTGATTTTTATATATAGATATTGATTATAATTAGCTAAATTTACAGTTTAAATTATATCTATTTTATAAAAATAAAATAAAATTTTATGACAGAAATACTGAATTATTTTTCGACGATGCCTATCGAAATACTTGATTGGTCTGTTGAATTTTTATCAATTGTGCCTTGGTATGCGATTCTGCCTTTTGCATTTTTGATTACATTTATTGAAAATTTATTTCCACCATCGCCAAGTGATTCTATATTATTATTTATGGGAACATTGGTTGTATTAGGAAAAGTTGATTTTATATCCTTATTATTGTTTGCAACTCTTGGCTCTACTGGTGGGTTTGTGTTGATGTATTATTTTGGCTATAAATTTGGTATTAGATTTTTAAATTCCGAATCCAATAAATTTAAGTTTATTACAAAAGAGAGCATGGAAAGACCTGAAAAGTGGTTCAGAAAGTATGGTTATTATGTCATAATAGCAAATAGATTTATAGCAGGGACGAGAGCCGTAATTTCATTTTTTGCCGGTATGTCTAAGTTAAATTTGAAAATAACTACCATATTATCGGCTGTGTCTGCTCTAGTTTGGAATTTTATACTTATATATTTGGGTGTAATTTTCGCAGATAATTTAGATGTAGTTAGAGAAGGTATGCAGTCTTACGGTAGGATAGTATTTCCTATAGTATTAATCATTATATTAGCATATATTCTAAAGTATGTAGTTCAAAAATTTATATTTAAAAAAGCTTAATAATTAAAAGTAAAATTATAAAAGGAAAATTTCAGATGAATAAATCAATTTTATTAGCATTGTTGATAATGTTATTGTTCTCATGCAATAATTCAGATAATGCTGGAAGTGATAAAGAAGATAAATCAAATAATAATGTTCAAAATAAAGAAGCCGTTGAACTAATCAATTTTCATGGCAGACAAATAAATTTAACACCATACTTCAAGGGTTTCCCCTATAGTGGATTTAATCCCAGTTTAAAGAATGATAAGCTGTTTTACTATAAAGAAGATTCAATTAAAAGTTTGAGAATGGTCTCTTTGTCTTCTGGAAATTTAGATGAAGGACAACAAATCTCAGATATAGATTTTGCTTACAGAAATGTTTTTGGAATGAAATATAATGACAAAGACAATAGTTTATATTTATACGGTGATGAAATAAATGATGAGAAAATAGATTTGTTTAGATTGAATATTAGTAGTGGAAAGATGGAAAAACTTACTGATGTTCCTTATGTTTTTGGATGGAATTGGAATGAAGAGAAAAACAAGATTGCCTTTGCAGTAAGATTGGCAAGGGGCGAAGAAAGACAAGGAGAATTAAGGATTCTCGATTTAAGTAGTATGGAGGAAAAATCGATATACAAAGATAAAGCCGATATGCGATTGACTTGGGGGCAACCGAGCTGGAGACCAAATGGTAAAGGTGTTGTTACTTCTGCTTATAAAAATGCCGATAGAGTATATGGAAATCTAATTTATATTGATTTTGAGAGTGGAGAGATGACTCAGATTACTGACCCAAATAAATCTAGGTCAATTCCTTCTGTTTTAAAAGAATGGATTTCTGATGATGAATTTATTTATAGTTCGAATGAATCAGGAAATACAAATTTATATACATTTAATTTTAATAATGGGAAGTCGAAACAGATTACCAATTACCAACAAAATGTTCAATCATTTGAAATGGTGGAAGTTGGAGAAGAAAACTTTTTTGTTATTACTTTGGGAAATCCAATCGAAACCAAATTAGTTCTATTGGATACAAAAGAATATAAGGAATTACATAAATTAGATATACCCGAGCTTGCAGGCATTGTAGATGTCGAAGCTAATAAGTTATTATTATCATCTGGTTCAGCTACGAGTAAGTTTAAAATTGATGAAGTAACGGTTTATAAGGACAAATTTGAATTTAAAAATAAAATGGGATTATCTGAAGAGTTGAATAAAAAGATAGTCCAAGCTGACGTAGAAAAAATTGAGTTCCCAACTTTTGATATTGACAAGAAGACTGGAAAGCAGAGAATGTTACATGCCTATTTATATAAACCTAAAAACCCATTGCCAGCCGATAAGCAGATAGTTATGATACAATCTTTTTATGGCGGAGTAAATAGGTATAATGTTAGGGAGCATATCTTGGCTGAAGCCGGAGTTTATGTATTAAGCCCTGCTCCACGTGGCTCATCTGGATTCGGAAAAGATTTTTATGCTATGAATGACAAAGATTTGGGAGGAAATGAGATTATAGATGTTTTTTATGCAGCAAAATACATATCGGAGAAATTGAATATTCCACCAAGTAGAGTTGGTGTATTTGGTGGTTCTCATGGTGGTTATGCTACGATGCGTTGTCTGACATTTCCAGGAGAGATTAATGGAAATAATGCAGAATTTGATTGGGGATTTGGTATAGCACATGCTGGTTTTTCGGATATTATTCATTTTTATGAGTCTTGCAATATTCCTGATTGGGTTACTTTAGAAGCTGGAGACCCAGTTAAAGATAAAGAAAAGATATTAGACCGTTCACCACTTTACCACGCCGACAAAATGAAAGGCAAACTATTACTTACTCACGGTAGGAATGATAGCCGAGTACCGATAGAAGGTTCTTTATGGATGAATGATAGTCTAAAAAAATATAATAAAGATGTACGCTTAGAAATATGGGAAGGAATGGGTCATCATATAAAAGGACTCGATAATAATATTAGACAATATAAGATATGGTTTGATTTTTTAAGCGGTATTGAATAATTTAATTTAGTAACAGTTTAATCAATCATTTATAGATTAGTAAGAACAAGGGGTATCCGCCCCTTGTTTTGTATTTAATAATTGTTTAATTTTAGAGATAACTATTAGTAATAGTTGAGTTGAAATTTACAAACAAAAATGAAAATAAAGATGAAAAATAAGATTATATGGATTACTGGTGGGACTAAAGGAATTGGTATAGAAACCGCTAAATTATTCACAAGTAACAAAGCGACAGTGATTGTTAGTGGAAGAAATGATATGGGTTTAACTATAGCTAACATTGAGTTTATTCGTTGTGATGTATCAAATTCCGCATCTGTAGAATCAGCATATAATACAATTATTGAAAAGTATAATAGGATAGATGTATTAATTAACAATGCGGGAGTAATATCATATTCTCCTTTACATGAAATCGAGGAAAATGAATTTGATAGGCTAATGAATATTAATTTGAAAGGTCAGTTTCTTGTATCAAAGATTGTTTTGCCTAAAATGATAGAAAATAAATCAGGAAAAAT
>Ga0070729_10000651_pt1 | contig 67627 bp, 59 predicted proteins | sample tdDd472_FD_66725 | JGI IMG/M metagenome (GOLD analysis project Ga0070729, IMG submission 66725) | Marine sediment microbial communities from the Atlantic coast under amendment with organic carbon and nitrate - tdDd47.2 | ecosystem: Environmental > Aquatic > Marine > Coastal > Sediment | place... | reverse complement strand
GATGGATGGTTCCCTCATGGATGATTCGAGTACCCCGTCAAGCTATGAATATAACATTGACGTCACCCGCAAGGTCGCTGACATGGCCCACGCCTGCGGTGTCTCCGTTGAAGGAGAACTCGGCGTGCTTGGCTCCTTGGAGACGGCCACTGCCGGGAAGGAAGATGGAGTTGGCGCTGAAGGCAAGCTCAGTCGCGAGCAGATGCTGACCGATCCGGATCAGGCTGCCGATTTTGTCGAGAAGACCCAAGTGGACGCATTGGCCATCGCCATTGGTACCAGTCATGGCGCCTACAAGTTCAGTCGCCCGCCGTCCGGGGATGTGCTCGCCATTGATCGCATCAAAGAGATACATGCCCGTATTCCGGACACGCACTTGGTAATGCACGGATCGTCCTCGGTGCCGCAGGAGTGGCTCAAGACCATCAACGAGTTTGGCGGGGAACTCCCACAGACATATGGCGTCCCGGTTCGGGAGATCCAGGAAGGCATCAAGCATGGTGTGCGCAAGATCAATATTGACACCGACTTGCGCCTGGCAGCCACCGGAGCCGTTCGAAAGCACATTATGGAGAATCCCGGCAACTTCGATCCGCGCAAATTCCTTTCCGAGGCCACCAAGGCCATGAAGGAAGTCTGCCGATCTCGTTTTCTGGCTTTTGGTTCTTCAGGGTGGGGTCAGGCGATCAAACCTCGCAATCATGAAACAATGGCTGTCGGCTACGAAGACGGAAAGTATGCTTCACTGAGGCAGCCCCAATAACTCCCAGGAGATATCATGGATAACTCAAATACTGTCATACTGTCGCCATCGCTTCTCTCATCCGATTTTAGCAGGCTGGCCGAGGAGCTTACCTCGCTCGAACGCGCTGGTGTCGAATGGGTGCATTGGGACGTTATGGACGGACGTTTCGTTCCGAATATCACCTTTGGGCCGCCGGTCATTGCCAGGTGTCGCAAGGAGAGCAAGCTCTTTTTCGATGTCCACCTGATGATCGACAACCCTGGTCGCTACATCCAGGAGTTTGTTGATGCCGGAGCTGATCTCATCTGTGTGCACGCGGAGTCTGAAACTCATCTGGAAAGGACCGTGGCCGAAATCGCCAGACTCGGTGCGCATCCGGCCGTCGCCCTCAATCCGCACACACCGCTTAGTGTCGTCAAGTATCTGCTTCCGCAACTTTACATGGTTCTGATCATGAGTGTGAACCCCGGTTTTGGAGGACAGTCGTTTATTCCGTTCACCATCGACAAGATCAAGAGTCTTTCGCAGATGATCAAGCTGACAGGGGCAGACACCCTGATTCAGGTGGATGGTGGTGTGACTCCGGACAATATCGCCGAGCTTCGGCACGCTGGTGCTGATGTCCTTGTGTCAGGGTCAGCATTTTTCGAACATCCTCCATACGACGAGAGGCTTGGAACGTTCTTGGCTTCAGCCTGTTCAACATCTCCTGAAGCAGGAGCGCTTGCTACGGCAACGTGCGGTTGGGGTGCAATCCGAAGTGAACGGGGCGAATCAAGCGATGAACGGTAAATTATGTTCCATTAGTCGCAATTACTAAGCCTGTCCTGACTATGTGTCTGAAATATTAGGAATTAATTGTCGTCGCTGGTTTTTCAAATAATAAATGCGCCGTTCGCCAGCCATAAAGAGCCATTGGAAGAGTATTCAATCCGGAAATATGCCCGGCTGGGCTATGTTCAGCCAACATGGGCACAGCGAGGGCGGCGGTCGCCGCCAGGGAGACAACCATGAGTGTTAGGATAGGTATCAACGGTTTCGGACGCATCGGGCGTTACCTTGCCAGACTTCTTGCCAATGAAGCAGGCTTTGAGCTCGCTGTGGTCAATGCCCGGGCAGACAACGGTCAGTTGGCGCATCTTCTTAAATACGACTCTGTTCACGGAACCTTTGGTGGTGAAGTGGAGGCCAACGAAAATGGCTTCACTGTGAATGGTGATCAAGTCGTTGTCACTCGCAATGCCCCTGGCGAATGGTGCTGGGGGGCCTGGGAGGTTGATATTGTGGTGGAAAGCACAGGTGCATTTGGCGATCGTCTCAGCTGTGAACGTATGATTGATTGTGGTTGTGAAAAGGTTGTTGTCAGTGCTCCCGGCTCAGACTGCGACGCGACCATCGTCATGGGCGTCAACGACCACCTGCTCAAACCTGAGGACAAGATCATTTCCAATGCCTCATGTACGACCAATTGTTTGGCTCCTGTTGCCAAGGTCCTGAACGATTCTTTCGGCATCGAGCGCGGTCTCATGACTACCATCCATTCGTATACCATGAGCCAGCGTGTACTCGACGGAACCCACAAGGATCTCCGTCGGGCTAGGGCCGGAGCCGTGAACATGCTGCCGACCACCACCGGGGCTGCCAGGGCCGTGACCCAGGTCATCCCGGCACTTGAGGGCAAGCTCGACGGCATGGCAGTTCGAGTGCCCACGCCAAATGTTTCTTTGGTGGATTTAGTGACTGACGTCAGCCGTGATGTCACCGTGGAAGAGGTCAACGAGGCATTGAAAGCGGCCTCGAAGAACGAATTCAGAGATGTCATGGGTTACACCGAGATTCCGCTTGTTTCTACCGATTATCTTGGTTCGACATACGGTGGCGTTGTAGATGGCCTATGTACATCCGTCATGTCCGACAGGATGGTTAAAACCATAATCTGGTACGACAACGAGTCGAGTTTTACCAATCAGCTCCTTCGCCTCATTCGCAAGGTAGGAGCATCTCTGTAAGAAACTGGGGTTACCCGCATTCCCGATTATTCGGTGCAGGCGTGGCCCCATAAAGGCCCGCCAGCCGATGGAGGGAATATGTGGAAAGACACCAAAATACAGGTCCTGGTTGCAGGTTCGGGGAAGACTTGCGCCCCGTTCATTAAGGCGGTCAAGGATGTGCACGGTGTCGAGATTATCTGTCTGTTTGACATGCAGGCTGATCCGTCGAGCATCACGCTCGCAAAAGACATCGGCGTTCCTCTTGTCAATGAACTGTCTTCATTTGGCGATGCCCACAAGCTGGATGTCATCGTCAATGCCTCACGAAACGGAGAGGTTTCCGAACACATTTGTCAGCACAAGTCCGACCATGTGATCGTTTTGGAAAAAGCGGCCGCCAGGTTGGTTCGCCTGTTGACGGCTTCCATACGAAAGGAATCCCGTTTTCGTGACCGCTATCGCGCTGCCAAACGTGAAATCGAGCAACGGACAGGGGGCGAAACCCGCATCATCGGAAAATCCGTGCAGATGCTTGAGACCATGGATCTCATCGATCGTGTCGCGCCGACGCCGACAACTGTCCTGTTGTTGGGTGAAACCGGCGTGGGAAAAGATTTAATCGCACGCTCCATCCACCAGGCAAGCCATCTGTGCAATCGCCCCTATATATCCATCAACTGCACTGCGCTGACGTCAACGCTGATGGAAAGCGAACTCTTCGGTTACAAGAAAGGTGCTTTTACCGGAGCCGAGAGCGACCGCAAGGGATTGTTTGAAGAAGCCGATGGCGGGACCCTTTTCCTGGATGAGATCGGGGATATGCTGCCCGAGCTTCAGGCCAAATTGCTGCGTTTTCTTCAGACGGGAGAGATCCGGCGGGTCGGAAGTACTGACATCCAGACAGTCAACGTCAGGGTCATTGCCGCCACCAACAGGGACTTGGAATACGCCGTTTCAAACGAGACATTTCGTCAGGATTTATTCTACCGTTTCAACACGTTCACCATCGACATTCCTCCATTGAGAGAACGACGGGTTGATGTTCCGTATCTCGTGTACCACTTCATCACCAAGGCCGAGGCCAAGCTGAACAAGAAGATACAAGGCATCTCCGAAGCGGCCCTGGAATGCATGAGTCGGTATGATTGGCCGGGCAATGTCAGGGAATTGGAGAACGTCATCGAGCGGGCTGCGATCCTGTGCCGGGATGATGTTATCGGACCTGAAGATCTTGCGTTGCGCATCGAAGACTCGGGAGCCTTTGGATGTCCCGTGGGTTCTGCTGTGGCCACTGCTCCTGAGGGCGAGGATGCATTCCAATCCAAAAAGGATCAGGTCATGGAAAACTTCGAGAAAAAGGAGCTGGTGCGTTTTCTTGAAGAGGCTGACGGTAATGTCAGCGAGGCATCAAGGCTCTCAGGAATACCCCGTCGTACCTTCTACAGAAAGATGAAGAAGTATGGGATGTAAGGTGTTGACATGTTTTCTCGAACGATCAAGCAATCCGTGCAATATGATATGCACACTCATTCCAATATCTCGCAGGAGAGCAAAATTCCTGGCAGGTTGTTGCTGAGTCTTGCGAAGCAAAACGGCCTTGAGGGCCTGGGCATTTGCGAACAGGATGCCTTTCCTGATGAGGCACTCTATGTTCATGCGACAAAGCTCCGTTTGAAGCTGGCTCTCGGTATTGAATTCTCATGCATGGATTCTCATATTATCGGATTCGGCATGGACTTCTCTTCATCGGAAAGGCGATTTCTGGGTACATACTTTGACAAAATCAAGCGACAGGAAAACCAGGTTGTCACGCTCTTCGTGGAGCGTCTCAGGAAGTGGGATTCAGTCATTTCACTTGAGAGAGTGGCTGCTTTTGCCGGAAAGCAGCCACACATGACTATCGTGCTGCAATACCTTGTTCAGGAGCGCCGCATGTTTCCGTCATTGCTGTCTGCCCAGAGGTTTATCGCAGAAGAAGGTCTTGATCAGAACTTGCCTGAACTCAAACTCTTTCATCCTGCTGAAGCAATTGAACGCATACACCGAGCAGGTGGAATTGCCATTTGGGCACACCCGCAAATGACTCCAGTTGAAAGGCAACACTCCCTCATGGCCGAGCTGGATGACGCTGGAATTGACGCAGTGGAAGCAGTCTATCCCTACCGTGAAAACGGGTATCTCGGCGAGGAAAGCAATGAGGTTTTGCAGGCGAGAACTTTGTCGCTGACCAAGAACACGGACGTCCATTTTTCCGGCGGTTCGGACTGTAAATATCCGGTCAGCCCTCTTGAGGATTGGCGGCCGATGCTCCCTGGTGAATACGGTATCACTTCCCAGGAAGCCGAACTCTTCGGTCACATCTTCCACTGACCTGTGCCACCCACGGCACACCTCTTTTATCTACCCTGTCCGCCTGTGACTTTCGCGGCACAACTTCATCTCGGCCACGACATGCGCAGTTTGTCTAAGCTGCTGTATTTGCGTCATTATTCATGGGACACCTCCTTTAGTTTTAGTTGGCACGCGAGTTGTAATTACCCATCCATGAGACCGGCCCGACCGCAGGCCGTTCTCCTCTCTCCGGGAGAGAGGCGAGGGGAGGCGCACCCTTCACTCCTCGTGAGGGTGCTTTGCCGTTAATCGTGAGAACGCAACCCACTGCCCCTTGCCTCTCTTTCAATACAGTAAGCGGATTAACCATTGGGGGAGACCTTAGTTATGACCAGAAGACAGCCTGATAAAAATCTTGCTTTGGACCTTGCGCGTGTCACTGAAGCTGCGGCCCTCGCTTCGGCGCGTTGGCTGGGCCTTGGTAACAAGGAAGATGGGGACGGAGCCGCCGTAGATGCCATGCGTATCAGTTTCAATGCCATGGATATCAATGGCCGCGTTGTCATCGGCGAAGGTGAGAAGGATGAAGCTCCCATGCTCTACAATGGAGAGTCTGTTGGATCAGGCGTGGGCCCTCGAATGGACATTGCCGTTGATCCGGTGGAAGGCACTCGCCTTCTGGCCCATGGACGTCCCAATGCCATTTCGGTGGTGGCCATGACCCCGGAAGGGAGCATGTATAGCCCAGGACCGGCTTTCTATATGAATAAACTCGTTGTTCCACCAGAGGCCGCCGGCATGGTTGACATCGACGAGCCGGTTGAGCGGACTTTGCGAAAGGTCGCCCAAGCCAAGAATAAGGAAGTTAAGGATCTCGTTGTTTTCGTACTGGACAAGGATCGGCATCAGAGGCTCATCGCAGATATCCGGGCATCCGGGGCACGTATCCAGCTGCACACGGATGGCGATGTGGCCGGAGCCCTCATGGCGGTCATTCCGGGAACTGGCATCGACGTCATGATGGGTACAGGCGGTACTCCCGAAGGCGTGCTGGCCGCAGTAGCGATTCGCGTCATTGGCGGAGAGATGCAGGCCAAACTGGACCCTCAGTCGGATTTTGAAAGACAGCGCGTTCAGGAAGCCGGGCGCGATATTCATCAAGTCCTCAAGATGGAGGATCTCGTAGACAGCGATGATATTTTCTTTGCTGCAACCGGCATCACAGACGGCGTCTTCCTAAAAGGCGTCGACTATACCGGAAAAGGGGCAAAGACGACCTCGTTGGTCATGCGGGGTCTAACCGGCACTGTACGCAACGTCGAATCTAGTCATCGGTTCGACAAGCTAATGCGTATCAGTTCCATCGACTATGACTAAACTGAATTTTCAATATACATTTCAAGGAGAAAACCATGCAGCGTACAAGACCAATACTGCTTGGCATAGTTGGCGATTCGGCCGCCGGTAAAACCACCATATCGGCCGGTATCGAGAAAATCCTCGGCCCGGATCGGGTGACTAACATCTGTTCGGACGACTACCACAAATACAACCGGGTGCAGAGGGGCGAGAAGAACATTTCTGCGCTTCATCCGGACTGCAATTACATCGATATCATGCAGCACAATTTCTATCAGCTGCGTAGGGGAGAGGCCATTCTCAAGCCCGTGTATAATCACCACACAGGCGATTTCGATCCCCCGGTTTACATCGAGCCGAAGGAATTTGTCATCGTTGAAGGGCTGCTGGGCTTCTACAGCAAGAAAATGCGCGATGCTTTTGACGTCAAGATCTACCTTGATCCCGAGGAAAAACTCCGGGTGGATTGGAAGTTCAAGCGCGACACGGTCAAACGGGGCTACACTCGTGAAGAAGTGCAGGCTTCTCTGGATAGAAGAATGGAGATTTCGTCCAACTTCATTCGCCCGCAACGACGCTATGCAGATATCGTGTGTAACTTCATCCGACCGGATGGCGGTGAAGAAGAGACCGGTACGAACCTGAACACGAATCTCATCCTGCGGCCGACTATTCATCACCCGGATTTTGCGGAGTTCATCGATCATCGACCAAGCACCAAAGAGAAATGCCTGACATTTACGTTGGGACGTGACGAAGGGTTGCCTGTTGATATTCTCCAAATCACCGGGAATATCAAGCCGGTAACCGCGGAAACGCTTATGGACATCATCATGGATCACCTGGACAAAATAGATGATCTGACCACCGATGGCGTTGGTTGTTATTTTGAAGGCGAGGAAGAAAAAGTCAGCTATCCGCTCGGAATTACTCAGTTGTTAACCTGCTTTCACCTGATGAATGCCAAAATGAACACTTAAAACACGAAAGTGTTTTCATAAAAGGAAAAACCAATGTCCGCATATGATCAAACAAGTCGCTACGTTAATTTCGACCTCAAAGAAGAGCAACTGATAGTCGATGGAAATCACGTCCTTTGTGCATATATCTACAAGCCTGCTGATGGGCACGGTGATGTCGAAGTAGCTGCTCACTTTGCAGCGGAGTCATCCACCGGGACCAACGTGGAAGTTTGTACGACTGACGATTTCACCAAGGGCGTCGATGCTCTGGTGTACGAAGTTAAGGACGCGGGAAACGGCGATTCCCTGATGAAAATCGCCTACCCGGTTGAGCTCTTTGATCGGAACATCATCGATGGCCGCGCAATGCTCGCATCGTTCTTGACGCTGTGTATCGGTAACAATCAGGGCATGGGCGACGTGGCTTACGCCAAAATGTACGACTTCTACGTTCCCCGGCAGTATCTGGAGCTTTTCGACGGGCCGTCCAAGAACATCTCCGACTTCTGGCGGATGCTCGGACGTCCGACAGAGAACGGTGGCATGATCGCCGGTACTATTGTTAAGCCAAAGCTTGGCCTGCGTCCGAAGCCTTTTGCCGATGCCTGTTATCAGTTCTGGCTGGGTGGCGATTTCGTCAAAAATGACGAACCGCAGGGCAACCAGATTTTTGCCCCGCTCAAGGAAACCATAACGGCTGTGGCTGATGCCATGAAGCGCGCTCAGGATGAGACGGGTGAGGCCAAGGTCTTCTCCGCCAACATCACTGCTGATGACCCCATGGAGATGATTGCTCGGGGAGAATTTATCCTCAACGCCTTTGGAGAGAATGCAAGTCGTGTCGCATTTCTGGTCGACGGGTATGTATCTGGCCCCACGGCTATCACGACTGCCCGCAGGAATTTTCCCAACCAGTTCCTGCATTACCACCGGGCGGGGCATGGAGCCGTTACCTCTCCACAGGCCAAGCGTGGTTATACCGCTTTTGTCCTGAGTAAGATGTCCCGCCTTCAGGGCGCTTCTGGCATCCATACCGGCACCATGGGTTTCGGTAAAATGGAGGGCGACATGGCAGATAAGAACATGGCCTATATGATCGAGAGAGAAGAGGCTCAGGGACCATACTTCAAGCAGAAGTGGTACGGCATGAAAGCCACAACCCCGATGATCTCAGGGGGTATGAATGCCCTGAGGCTGCCTGGCTTTTTCGACAACCTCGGTCATTCCAATATCTGTCAGACGTCAGGCGGCGGTGCCTTTGGGCACCTTGACGGCCCTACGGCAGGAGCTCTGTCACTCAGGCAATCCCATGATGCTTGGATGCAGGGTGTTGATCTGGTCGAATACGCCAAGGAACACAATGAATTGTCCCGGGCTTTCGAATCCTTTCCGCAGGATGCCGACCGTTTCTATCCTGGTTGGCGAGAAAAACTTGGAAAATAACCTTAACAGGAGGGGCTGCGGCCTCTCCTGCTGCTCTAAAGGTGCAAAATGAAACTCGAGGCGATCATATGGGATGTGGACGGGACTCTCGTGGACAGTGAGGAGTTGCACCGTAAGGCCTTTAATTGGGCTTTTGAGCAAGTCGGACTCGACTGGCATTGGAGCCAGCCGGCGTATGGCAAATTGCTTGAGGTCACCGGTGGCAAGGAGCGTATCCGCCACTTTGTCGAGTTGTCTGGAACAAATGAAGATCATCTTCCGGCAACACCTGAAAACATCCACGCACTGAAGACTGAGTTCTACAGTCAAAGGGTTTCCAACGGTGAATTGGTCCTAAGAAAGGGCGTGGAGTCTATCCTAGCCGGGGCTGTGGTGAAGGGGATTAGATTGGCTATCGCCACAACAACGTCTCTGGCCAACGTCGAGGCATTATTTGCTTCGGGAGTGCTCATGCCGGAGAACTGGGAAGTTCTTGTGGCCGGTGATCAGGTTGATAACAAGAAACCTGCTCCCGATGTCTATCTCGAGGCACTGAGAAGGCTTGAGCTGCAGCCGTGGGAATGTATTGCTGTTGAAGACTCAGAAAACGGCTTGAAAGCGGCAATCGATGCAGGCGTGCCTACGGTGATAACAACGAATGCCTATACTCGCCACCAAGAGTTTGGGAGCGAGATCGCATTAATTCATGGTCTTAATGAGGGAATGCAAATTTCGAACGGTGCTATGATTCCCATTACTCTGAAGCATTTTGAGGCCTGGCATATAGCTGCGGGAACACTCTCGTCATGACTGGCATCGCATATTGGATTGTTGGATTCTGTACAAGGATTGAGCCTGACGGAGAGTGATTCTGTGTGATTGTGAATGATGCTGATATCACAGCGATGGAATATGATTATTGCTGGTTATAGATACTAGGTGATAGAGCATGATTGTACGTGAACCACACGATATCCCACTGAAAATCCCCGTGTCAGAGTTGTTGTTTGTTGAAGTCTTATTTCAGATAAGTGTGCACCATTTTGTGGTGAAACTCAGTGAAAATGGTGCATACTCTGGTGCAACTTGTAGAATTTATGTTGTGAAATAACTGGATTTATTGATATTATATTTCCGGGTTATTCGCCTGGAAAGCGTGTAGCGGGGTAACTCGCTCGGAGGTTCGAATCCTCTCCTCTCCGCCAGCAATATCAAAGGCTTACCGAGTAATTCGGTAAGCCTTTTTCGTGGAACATACAAATGATGCCGAGTTGAAGGGAATTTTTCTGTGAGGTTGGGTTGCTCGTGTCAGGTTCTTGGAAGCGAGATGACAAAGCGAGAGCCGCCTTCTTTTGGTGAGGTCGCATGAATGGTTCCGCCATAGTCGTTGACGATGCCGTAACTGATGGACAGGCCCAGACCGGTTCCCTTGCCGACTTCCTTGGTGGTGAAGAACGGTTCGAACAGGCGCGGCAAAATGTCTTTGGCGATGCCGGAGCCAGAGTCGTGGATTTCGACGGTGACTTTTCTGCGAGTGGAGCGGGAACGCAGGGTGATGAGCCTGTCGCCGGGGGAGCAGTCGTTTGCGGAGCACTTCTCATCAATTGCATCGCGTGCATTGAGCAGCATGTTGATGAATACCTGCTCCATGCGGTTGGGGTCTGCCTTGATCGGAGGCAAGGGTTCATCCAGCTCCCATTCCACGTCGATATCGTGGAGCTTGAGCTGTTGACTGAAAAAGTCGAACGAACGGCGGATGACGTCGTTGAGATTGATCTCCTCGGCCTCGATGTCCGACTTGCGACCGAATTCACGCATATGGTTGATAATTTTTGTGGCTCGCTCGACGTTGTTGCTGATCTTCGAGCTCATGTTCTCGGCAGTTTCATTATCTATAGGAGAGTCGCTTTTCAGCTTGCGGCGGAACAGGTTGGCCACCATTTGCAGGACAGCCAAGGGTTGATTCAGTTCATGGGCCACTCCGGTCGCCATCTCACCAAGGGTCGCCATCTTGCTGGCCTGGACCAGTTGTTCGTCCGACCTGATGCGTTCGGAGATGTCTGAAACTACTATCAGCAAGACCGGCTTGTCGTCGAACTCTGAACGGGTTGTGCTTACGCTGGCCCAGAATGTTGTCCCGTCGGCTGTTACGTGCTTGGTTCTTTTGATGTTGTACTCACCAAGAGCCGCGCTGACGTTGCGTTCGCCTTCATCTTCTGCGACGAGATCCATAAATGAGCGTTTGATTAAACTCCCTTTCGTGTAACCATATAGATCTATTGACATTTGGTTGCAATCGATGATCTCGAGAGACTCGGAGTCGAGGACCATTACGGCGTTCGGGATGTTGTTGAAAATTGCATAGTACTTCTGTTCGGAAGCCTTGAGGTGTTCTTCAAGGCGTTTACGCTGGGTGATGTCCAGACACATTTCCATCGCCGCCACGATCTCGCCATTCTCATCGAATATGGGAGCTGTGTTCACGATCCAGTGCGCTTCGCTGCCATCCTTGTAATATCCGATTTCTTCGGTGGTATGCGATTTCCCGTCCGCGAATGTTTTCTCCACCGGACATATTTCGCACTTGCAGTCCCGGCCTTTGTACGCCCGATAGCAATAGTCACCCGGTTTGGCCTGAAATCGTTCCGCAAAGGTCTGATTGTAGCGAAGGAGTTTGTAATTTTTGTCCTGGACGGTGATCAGGCATGGCACACCCTCAAACAGGCTTTGATAGAGCATGTGCTGTTTTGAAAGCTCTTCGTGATTGGCTCCGACATCGCGGGCCATGCGGTTGATGGATGTCGCCAATGTGCCGAGTTCGTCGTTCTGGTCCACATCCACCCTGGCGTCGTATTCGCCAAGAGCGATGTGGCGAGTCCCTTCGATCATACGATCAATGGGGCGGTCCACCAGAACATAAATGAGACCGAAAATAGTGATGAATATGGTTATAAGGCAGAAGACTACATATTTGGCGTTATCCAGAACCAGCAATGAGATGTTGCCTTCGATGTTCTCCAGGGAGACAGTCAGTTCGAGGATTCCCAAAAATTTATTGTTTCGTTGTTCCTGATGGCATGCGCCCGTGGAACACCCCGGCTTGTTGGGGATGGGGCTGACGATTTGTACCAGTTTTCCAGAGCCGTCGCCGGGAATGAGTGCAGAACGCTCGTTGAGCGGTGCGAATTCGTTCGGTGATTCCGTTTTGTGGCACATGATGCACAAGGGATGGTCCTTGGGTAGTGGACCCCGGGGCGCGGACTGAACACTGGTGAAACGGGAGACGCCTTGTTTGTCGAAAATGGTGACCGATTCGATATGACTGAGATGACCGACATCGGCAATGAGCTGCCCGGTGTCCTTTCGCGGGTCGAGGCGCATGGATGTCTTTAATCCGGCCTTGACTACCTCGGCTATTTCGTCTGCCTGGATGGCCGCATTGCGGATTGCCGTCCCTTCATATTTCTGGATATTGAGCACGAACAGGCCACCCACCAAAATTGCCATCAGCGCAATTATGCTGAGGACTATCTTGAGCGTCAGGGAGAGGTTCAGTCTCCTCAGGCCATCAATGAATATTCTGAACATAGGTTACCTCGATCCATGCCCCTCCCGGATGACGAGCCTCGGATGTCAGCCGGGAAGGACGTTGGTGGTATCTCCACACCCCGTCTGGGAGGACGGTAAACGGATGTGGAAATTCGTTCCCTCACCAACAGTAGAATCAACCTCTATGGAGCCGCAGTGTCGGTCGATGACCTGATTCGAAATGAACAGGCCGATGCCGGTGCCGTTGGCTCCTTTTGAGGAAAAAAACAGGGTGAACATGTTCTCGCGGGTTTCGCGATCCATGCCTGTTCCGTTGTCGGAAATATCAAAATGAACAGTGTCGTTTTTCATGCTCGCACTGAAGGTGACGGTATGTTCTGTCCTGCTGCGGTCAAACACGCAGGCGTCAACAGCGTTTTCCAGGAAATTGACCAAAGCCGAGGAAAGAGCAGAGGCGTCGGCGTTGAATGTCTGGTCTTCGTCGGTGAAATCTCGCACGAATTGAACGTTGTGCTCGGCTGCTTTGGCTTCAACGGCTGCGGCCAGGTCTTCTGCGAAATCACCCAAAGTAATCGGTTCGACTTCCAGCTCGCGGGATTTTGCGTAGTAGAGGATGTCCATGACCATTTTTTTCATATGGCCGATGCGGTGCTTGACGACCTGCCATCCTTTCTCAACGCGCTCCATATTGTCTTTCTTCAGGCCTGAATCCACGCGGTAGATGCCGCCGTCGATTGCAGCCAGAAGGCCCTTCATGCCGTGAGACATGGAGCCGAGCATCATTCCCATACTCGTAAGCTGGTCTTGCAGCTCGCGGACCATGGTGATGTTGGTGGAAACTTCCAGGACATGTTCGACCTCGCCGGCTTCGTCGAGAAGCGGGGCGGTCCACACAAGAATATTGTATTGCTCCCCGGATTTCGAGGTGACGATGGTCTCGCGCTGGTGCGCGCCGCCGTCTTCGAAGGTCTTCTGGACCGGGCAGTCCTCGCAGATGTCGTCGCGATTCTTGTACGCCTGATGACAGTTGGGGCCGCGCGAGAATCCGAAGTCTTCGCGGAACCGATCATTTGCTTCGACAATTTTCATGTCGCGATCCTGAACTGTAATGTAGCAGGGCACCTGATTGAAAAGATGTTGGTATTTCTTGCGCGCGTGGGTCAATTCCGATTGCAAGCGGTTGACCTCTGATACGTCCACCGCAACTTCCAGAACCAGTGACACCTTGTCTTTACTGCTGGTGATGGGGGCAGAATATACCACGGCTGGGATTTCGCTTCCGTCCATGGCGAGCAGGGAAGCGGTGCCTCGACCGCCGGTCCCGTTGGCGATGGCTTCAAAAGCGGGGCAACTGCCCTGTCCCGAATATGTTTTGTAAATTCCTTTACTTGGCTGGCCGATACGATCACCGAAATGTTTGGCATACAGCGTGTTGGCTGAGACGACCTTCATGTCTGAAGAATGGACGGAGATGAAACAGGGAAGCTCGTTGAATACGCCTTCGTCATCCACATCGCCGGAGATGGACGACATGGCATCTGAAAGGCCGTCGACAATCTGTTCTGCTGCGGTCTGGCGTTCCAGCTCGATGACACGCGCGCTCTTTTCTTCCACCAGCCGTTCCAGGTTCTCAGTGTGTTCCTTGACCTGGCGGCGCAAGGTGATTCTTTCAGCCACCTTGTCCAGTGAGATGGACAGGATTTCGTCGTCGATGGGTTTGGTGATGAAATCAGCTGCTTCGAGCTTGAGAGATTCGATGGCGAGATGCATGTCTCCGTGGCCGGAGATCATGATGACTTCCACTTCAGGGGCTTCGCTTTTCACGGCCCGGAGTAGTTCCACGCCGTCCATGCCGGGCATTTTTATATCGGTCAGGATGATGTCGGGGCGTTGTTCCCGGAAGGAGGTCAGAGCCTTCTCGCCGTTTTCAGCGGTTCGGACAGTGAACCCGAGATCGACAAGCAGCATGCCGAGCAACTCACGAATATCTTTCTCGTCGTCGACAAGGAGGATGGTGAGAGCTGAACGAGCCGCAAGCATGGTTTCCGGAGCTGGAATCATAGTGGAGCTGCCTCTAAAAAGGAACCGCGCGCGGAATGTCCACCCGCGCGCGGACCTCTGCTAGGACAGGAATTTCCTGCCCCTTCCCTTTTAAACTAACCGAGTAATGTTCCGATATTCTTCAACAGCTCATCGGCATCGATGGGCTTGGTGATAACCGGAACGTCCTTGCCCAGGGCCGGAGGACGGGGGCCGACGCCGCTGACGACGACAACCGGGGTGTCTTTCAGGCCTGCGTCCTTACGCAATCCAGCGTAGAACAGGGTGCCACCTTTCTCGGGCATATCCATGTCGAGGGTGATCAGGTCAGGCGTCTCAGCCTTGACTTTTTCCAGTCCTTCGACGCCGTTGAAGGCGGTCACAGTAGTGAAATCGTTATCTTGCAGAAAATCTTCCAGGAACTCCACGATTGCAGGATCATCATCGATGATCAGAATTTTCTTAGCCATTACAAACCTCGTTTGGTTGGAGCCTCGGCGTAAGTAATTAACCTAGCCTTGAGACGGGGCCGTGACTCATTAGTTGTTCAAAAAACGGAGCTGTATTCTATATTCTTTGTTGCAGGTTGAAACCTGTAACTACCGCGGGGCCCGTGCCACCGGAGGCCAGCTCCACGCCTCGCAAACCTTGCGAACAAGGTGGCGACACGGGCCGTCGCGGAGTCCTGGCATGGCCAGAACAATTATGGACTTGTTAGTCCACCGATGGGCGGGCCGCATGTGACCTGCCCATCGGATTATTTCGTACTATTCGGCTTTGGCCGGAGTTTCTACAGCTGCCGGAGCAGGGCTGTTCACGCCGATCTTGCCCAGTGTCTTGGTCATTTCCATCATGACACCGAGACCGCGCTTGGCTTCTGGTGTGCGCATTGCGCTGACCATGCCCAAGGGGCCACAGGGTTTGACTTCGGAGAGGTCCAGATGGGAGAAGGCGTCTGCGGCTTCCTCGATCATCATGCGAACCTTGGGGTCGCCGACCTTTTCCAGCATACCAACCAGGAAGACAAAGGAGTCTCCCATGTTGCGAATCGTCTCGACGCCGTAGGTCTCTGCCATCTTGGCGCGAATCTCGATCATTGCACGGTATGTTTCGAACACGCCCTTCTGTTCCAGCTTGTCCAGGTAGGAGATAAGCTGAGGTACAGATATCTGCAGCAGGGGCTCGATTGTTTCCCACAGGGCGATGATGTCTTCGAGCTTCTCCAGTGCGTAGGTCATGTCCTTTACACTGAGCATTGCCCGTTTGATGAAGGCGATCAGATCCTCAAGTTGGAACCCGTGCTCGATGTTGCCAAACTCTTTCAAGAGAATCTTGAAAGCGTCGTGCGCGATCGGCGTCAGGTCGTCCTTGAGTTCCTGGGCGCCTTTGGCTTTATCCGTCAGGAACGCTATGTTTTCCTCGATCTTGTCGAGGCGTTCCATTATCGCTTCGTTGCTCATAATTTAGCCTCGCTATCGTTATTTGCCGGCCATGTGGCGCATTTTTCCAGCCATGAACATCTGGGATTCGAGCGGCAGCTCGTGGCCCTTCAGCATCAGGTTGAAGTATGCCCACTTGAACATCATCTTGCCCCAGTAGTTCTGGTGGTTTTCACCAAGCAGGGCGAAGGGTCCGAGGCCCGGGAATGGGTATTTGCCCGGCAGCGGCTCAACATCGTAGTTGAAGTCGATGAGGTAGGCTTTTTCGTAACCGGAGACGATGAAGCAGGTGGAGTGACCGTCGAACTCGGGACGGGGCTCTTCGCCATCGATCTCGCGGCAGAGGTTGTCGACAACAATGTCAGCTTCGTAGTGAGCAACGGAACCGGCCTTGGAGGTCGGGCAGTTGGTGGCATCACCGATGATGTACATGTTTTCGAACTGATTGGATTTCAGGGTGTGCTTGTGCGTATCCATGTAACCCATGGGGTCAGTGATCTCGGAATCGATCAGCACCTGAGCACCGAAGTTCGGCGGAATTGCGATGAGCAGGTCGTAGGGAACTTCCATGCCAGTGACGTCTTCAAGCTGCTTTTTGCCAACGTTGACGTTGTCGATGGTGAAGTTCGGAGTGACCTTGATGTTCTTTTCTTCACAGACCTTGCCGAGAATTTCAGCGGCAACGGGCTTGGTGAAGGCGCCGGTCAGCGGAGTGACCAGTTCGATCTCAATGTTGTCACGTACGCCGTTGATGGTGAAGAACCAGTCAGCGAGGTATACGAATTCCAGCGGTGCAACGGGGCACTTGATGGGCATTTCAGCAATGTTCAGAACAATGCGTCCTTCTTTCATGTACTTCCACTTCTTGAACAGAGCCATTGCTCCGTCAGGGGTGTAGAAGTCATGAATGTCGCCGTGCCAGTCGTCCATCATGCCATCGATCTCGTCGGGCATAATGCGGCAACCGGTGGCAACGACAACCCAGTCGTACTGGTACTTGCCACCCTTACAGGTGACAACTTTCTTTTCGGGGTCGACGTTTGTGATGGAATCCTGAACGAAGTTTACGCCGTGCAGGTAATCTGCCTTGGGCCTTTCGCAATCGTCCAGAGTGTAAATGCCAAAGGGAACGAACAGCCAACCTGCCTGGTAGTGATGTTTCCAGTCACGGTCGATGACAGTGATTTCCCATTCTTTCGGATCCAGTTTCTCGCGCATCTTGGTCGCGACCATGGTTCCGCCGGCGCCTGCGCCGAGAATAACCAGTTTTTTCATGCTAGGACTCCTTAAAAGTTAGTAAAACAACAATTTCCAATCCCCCCGTCACCGCGGAGGGAATTATGACCAATATGCGAAAGCCTCGGTTAGACCTTGACTCCCGACTGTTTGATGGCGGCAATGCCGCCGTCCACGTTGGCAACATCATCGAAGCCCGCGTGCTTGAGCGTCACCTGCGCCTCGTAAGAACGCGCGCCGGTGTTGCATAAAAGTATGATTTTCCTGTCTTGGGGGATTTCCGTGATGCGTCTGGCGATCTCGCCCTGCGGGATGTGATTCCAGTGCAGGGGGTGGCGCTGAATGAACGGTTCGGCATTGCCGATTTCGCGGCAGTCCAGAAAGAAGCACTCTCCGTTCTCGCGTTCATCCCAGATGCGGTCGAACTCGTCTGCGTTGATGCCTTCGTTTTCCCCGGCCATTATGTTTTCAGCTACGTTGCCCACGGTATTGAGCACGTCCAGAGCCGATGCGAAGGGCGGCGAGTATGCGATTTCAAGGTTGGCGATGTCCTCGACAGATGGTTTGCTGGCCAGGATGGCGGCTACCGCGCTGATACGGCCGCAAAGCCCGTCGCCGGAATTGCCGAGTCCCTGGATGCCGAGCACGCGCCCTGTCTTGGAATCAAAGATCAACTCCAGCGTCATCAACTCTGCGTCGGGCATGAAGTGGGCCCTGTCGAACTGAACGACGGTCGCGCTCATGGGCGAGAAGCCACATTTGCTGGCCTGGGCAAGGGTCAAACCTGCACCGGCAATCCTGAGATCGCCGAGGGGGATTGAATACGCAAATACAGGAGGGGTGAAATCTTGAGAGTCGCCAGCCAGGCTGGAGGCTATGACTGAGGCCTGGCGTCTTTCGGTGTTCTTGATGGATATGCCGGGAATGGGGTGTTTGCAGGAAGGACAGACAAAGGAGGCGCAACTGCCACATGCGAAGATGTCAGGATTGCTGGTTCTCAGGGAAGCATCGACCTTGATGCCGCCGTTCTGGTCCAGTTCGATTCCCGCTTCGGCAGCGAGGTAGGAAACAGGAACGTTTGCCGAAGCATTAATTACCCTGGCATCTTTAATTGTTTGTTTGTCAGTGACAACCCGCTCGGCTTTTTTCTTTCCCTCAATGGCGGACAGAGTGTCGTCGTCATGGAAGATAACGCCCAGTTCAGTCAGGTGGTGACGCACCATGGTGGTCAGTGATTCGCTCAAAGGCTCGTCTTCCGATTTGCCGTTGCGAGTGATGACCTCGATGGTTCCTTTTTGGGATGTGAGCAATGATGAGGCGGCCATGAGTACGTTCATGCCGTTCCCGACAATTACGTTTACACCTTCCTTGGCCCGAAGGCGGGCAGCATCTTCATAATCCCCTACAGCGAAGATGCCGCCCAGGAATTCTCCAGGCACATCCAGTTGTTTGGGAGCGGAGCCGGATGCGAAAATTAAGACATCGTAAGCAAGCTCGCTTTCCTGGCTGTTGAAATTGTCCCGGACCCTGACGATCTTCTTGTTGGTGTCGATGCCGTATGCCCGCAAATTCTCGGGGAAATCAATTCCGTGGCCCAGGAAGCGGTCCAGTGTCATGCAGGAAAATTCGGAAAGGGGATTGAGTTCCGGATAGAGGACGACGGCCTCGGTGTCGGGGTGGGAGCGCTTGTACTCAAGCACTCCATTGAGTCCCGGTTCGTCTGCACCAATCAGTATGATACGTTTCGGCATAACAATTCCCTGCGTTCACTCTGCTTGCAAGCAGGAGCTTAGGCGTGAGCCTCGTGCCGATTGATCGGATGATTGAGAAGTGGTGCCGATAAGGAAAAAATCCAACGGACGTGGAAGGCGATGCGAGGGGATGCTTCGCCTTCCACGTTAAACCCGTTATAAATCCCGGTCTCGTCTGAAGTAGACTTGAGAGTCTTCTCGCTGAGGGGCTGGAGAATATTCTCAGCGAGACCGGCATGGTTGAAGAGAGTGAATAAGGGAGAACCTTCTTCGACTCTTGGGTGGGCTGTATACTCCAACCTGTTTTTTGCAGGTTGGGAAAATTGGGAGCTGACCATTGGCTACCGCCAGTATTTTTCGGGGTTCATCCCCAGTTCCGCGACGAACTTGGAGGTAACTCCTCCATTTTTGTGGCCAAATCGGACTAATTTAAACTAAATTAAACAAGTCCGGATTAAGGGCATTCGGATTAATTTAATCCAGATTAATCTAATCCCGACTAATTTAATTCGTACTAAATCAATTCGGATCGGCCAGCTCTGGATTAACTCCATTTTTCATTTCGTGTCAAGAGGGGGAGAGGATAAATATTTAACTCTGTTATTCTGAGCTATTAATTGAGGGTGGCTATAAAATAGTAAATAAATTGATGTCGTGTGAGGTCATGAAAATGCAAAAAAGTTGTATTTTTGTGGGAACCGCGGGAAGTCGATTCGTGTCGGCAAAGCGTAATTCCATACTTTTTTAGTATGGAATTGTTGTCAAAAAAATGCAGAGATGGGGTTGGTCAGACGGAGGAGAAGCTAATCGAAAAGGGAAAGTTCGGCGGGATTGCTCACGAGTTCGGCCAGGGTGATGGAGTCTAGCTCTTCTTCGAGAACCCTAGATGCCCGCTGCCAGACTTGTCTTGTCCTGCATGAGGCTGACCGGGAGCAGATGGATTTGTCGTTGACACAGTCTGTCAGGTGGATGCCGCCTTCCATTATACGAACAATCTCGCCTACAGTGACTGTTTCGGGCGCTTTATCCAGGATATGCCCACCGGTCGCTCCGCGCACGGATCTGATCAATCCGGCCTTTTTGAGAGGGCGAATGATCTGCTCGATGAACTGGACGGTGATGCCAGTGGATGCGGAAAGAATGGTAGTGCGTAGCGGCTTGTCGTCCTCGTTGAGCGCAAGGTCCAGGAGGAGCCGGGTAGCGTACCGTGAGCGTGCAGATAATTTCATATTATTCCGAGGTTGTGACAGGGGAGCGAACAATTCAACATGCCATTTATTCCCCTTATGTTTGCCTAGATGAATCGGGAAAGATCGTCAAGTTTGGATGACTTTTTAGGTGGGCGAATTTCTCTCCCTGCTGGCATTACAAATGTCAAAAATGGTTGCTGAATGGCAATTCCGAAATTCAAAAGATGTTACATTTTGTCATGGTCGGTATATTCGCATTTCGCTGCATCGACGGCAGAACGCCAATCATCGCCGAGCACCTGACGCATGTAGGTTTCTTCAGCCAGAGAGGCTTTGTCCATGAACCCGTTGATAGTGCGTGCCGTGCTGTGGTAAACGTGCTTTATGGGAATTTGATGGTCAATGATGACGGGCCAACCGGCGTTGTGGGCTGCGAGAGTTAGAGCTACATCTACTCCATAGCCGTACTTGTTGCCTGAAAACTTCACACCGCCAATATCCTTTACGCAGGCCAGACTCAAGAGAGGGGCGATGCCGTCCACGTAGCAAGCTCGGCGATATTGGTGTTCAGGATCTTGCACCATTTGTGGATGATATGGATTGCGCTGGGTCGATGGAGAGTAGACGCCCAGCGGGCCGATGGTTTTTTCCAAACGTTGGAAACGCTGCCAGACATTTTTCAATATGGGCGGCTTGTTAAGGAAAAGAAGATCGTTGTTCAGAAACCAAACATGGGTGAAACCTTCGGTTTCCATGCGCTCAAGAGTATAATCCAGTGCGCCCGCCCAGTATAGGTTTTGCGGGAGGCGTTCCCAGGCGTCGGGGTAAGGATCTGGCGCGTTGTTGTCCAGGACGAAAAGGTCACCCCAGTCCGGGTCGGAATCCAATAGCTGCCGGTGCAAGCGAGTGGTGAGCTCTGGAGAGCCATAGTGGAGAATGACAACGGCGAGGCGTTTTTTCACTTGTGGTATTCCTGTCTGGTGGTTCCACGTAAAGTTGTATAAAAATAAGAAATATTTTCACTGAATCACTCATTTGTGTCAAGCATGTGACAAATTGACTTGAAAAGGATTTGGAATGAATTTCGATTTGGAAAAGCTGCCTGAAGAGTTGAGAACCAAACTCATGGTTGGCACTGTTGGGAAAATGCATCTTACCGGACTGGCTCAGGCTGCGCTTCGGATGCCCGCCGAAATGGGGTACGTGTCCCTTGGAGTGGATATGCTCATGGCCGCCTGGGAGGCAGACCCTTTGGATGGAATGTTGGCTGGGCAGTTGCAAAAACTGTTGCCACCAGATGCTCCATCTGGATTGCGTTCGGTTGTGTCCGGTGTGGCGCGTGCATGGCAACCTGATTCCTATGTTCAACAACTCCAGCAACGGTCAAAATATGATCAGCTTTTTCCCGTGCTGGAGAAAAAGTTGGATGAACGAGCTGGTAAACAGCCAGAAGAACAGGAGAAATTTCTTTATCCTTTGCAGCGGGCCGTCGAGTTAGGGCCTTCTAAGTTTCCGGTGAAATGGACCAGACGTTTCCTGGCTTCTCCGTGGCCGAATTCAGTTGCACCCGCTGTCGAATTTGCTTTGTCCGGACTGGATATGCTTTGCGGTGACGTGGAACAGGCCAGAGATCGTTGTAAATCTATTTTGTCCATCTTGCCGCTCCCCGGCGTATTGAGCAGGCTCGGAGAATGCGAGCTCAGGATGGGCAATCGTTCACAGGCCCTCTCTTTATGGAAAGATGTACTGGCGCTCAGACCCTGGGACGTTTCCTTGCTGCTTAAGATGTACGACGTGGAGCAGGGAGTGGATGCCATGTCGACTCCTTTGGACGGCCCGGTAAATATCTTTCTCTATACATTTAATAAAGCGGTGGAGCTGGATCAATGTCTGAAGGCTCTTGCCGACAGTGAGCTGGGTGCCGCCAAGGTGACCGTGCTCAACAATGGAAGCACGGACGGGACCGGCGACGTGTTGCGAAAGTGGGCAGACAGTTTCGGGGAGGACAGATTCGAGGTCATTACTCTGCCTGTCAATGTGGGAGCACCCGCTGCTCGAAACTGGCTGTTGCGCCGGGATGATACCCTCACGCGTCCATGGACCATTTATCTGGATGACGACGCTATCGTGCCTCAGGATTGGCTCAGTCGTTTTGGTGTGGCTACCATCCAGTACCCTGATGCAGGGGCTTGGGGGTGTAAGGTTCTTGACGGCGAATTGCCTCATGTTATTCAAAATGCGGATTTGCATCCCCGGCCTGATTATGCCGAGCAGAACGTTTTCCCTCATGGAGAGATGAGCGATTTGCATCACCAGTCCTTTGATCTGGGCGGTTTTGATTATTTGCGTCCTTGCGTTTCAGTCACTGGCTGCTGCCATTTATTCCGTACGGAGACACTGCTTGAATCCGGTGATTTCGATATTTGCTTTTCACCCTCGCAGTTTGACGATCTGGACCATGATTTGCGATTGGTACAGTCTGGAAAAATGCCCGTATATCAGGGACATTTGGGGATTCGCCACATGAAAAGCAGCGGTAAATTGAGTGAGAAGGGCGGCATGGGTTTTTTCAACGGATTAGCCAACCATGAAAAGCTTAAGGCAAAGCACTCGGGCGAAAAATGGGAACGTATCCGTCAGGTCGAGAACGACGCTCTGTGCAATGATGTTGCTCGTAAGGCGAGTAGCTTGAAGAAATAATTAAGAAGCGATCAGGCACCAACGTGCGTTTTATAATCAGCGTATCTGCTGCGTATTTTCTTGAATAGTTTCGGCTTGCGGTCGTATTGGTGCACCATGTGTGCTCGCGCACCTGCTGTGTTGAGGACGAACCCTTCTTCATCAGTCTCAGGTTCACCTTTTGTGTAGCCCAGAGTGATAATTGGGCCGGAATTGTCGTGGAATGTCAGCCCCGGCAATTGGCCGGTGTGGGCCAGATGATTATGCAACCCCTGATCATAACCAGCCATTCGTTCGCCCGGAGAGTAAGGCGCGAGTTTCTCCGTCATGATTTGCAGGTATTCCAGCATGGAACTGTGACCTGCTACCGTAGTTCCGGAGCATGAAATGTAGTTGTCCTCGATGGTCGTCACCGCCTTTTCGCCCAAGTGGCCGCGAACCCAATGGGAATTGTGCGGGCATTCGCCGACGGTCATGCGCTTGTCTTCCAACGTGCAATTAATCCCGCCGGTCCACTGGTAATCAAAAGGATCGAGCTGGAAGATGACATCGCGAACATCCGTGATCAGGACGTGCTCAAAGCGGCGGTCCGATGACTTCAGGAAATCCAGATACAGAAAGTAGCGGAGCGCATTGTATGGCAGGTGCTCCAGTTCGGCTGGTCGTTCAAGGGGAATGACCGTGACGTTGTGTTCGCCGATCCGGTCCAGGTCGCGTGTGGTCTCCGAGACGAAAAGGACAAGCTCACCCCGGTAACCGGCCCGCTCCAGAGAAGTCAGGAACGGGCGTACGTCACCGTAATGATATCCTGCGGCCAGGCCGAGGATGAGGTTGTTTTCAGGCACAGCCTAGCTGCCGGATGGCTTCCGTCTACGGCGACGTCTGCGCGGACGCGGTTTGGGTTTGGACTCGCCGTCGGCAGGAGCGGATGATTTGGGTGCGTCCTCACGAGGTGCTTGCTCGGTGCGTTCCGGCTTGGGAGCACGCTCCTTGCGTTCCTGTCTGGGAGCACGTTCCGTGCGTTCCTGTCGTGGTGCAGATTCGCGCTGGTCGTCTTTTCTGTCGCGGCCTTCCGGCTTGCGATCGCGGCTTTCGCTTTTATCCTGACGGCCACGGCCTTCACTGCGAGGCTTTCTTTCTCTGGGCTCACGCGGTTTGGGCTGGGATTTCTTCGGCGCTTCCTGCTTGGCAGCAGGTTCTACCGGTTTGCCGTGCAGCATGGGCTGATAGATTTCGTCGAGCAGCATGGCCAGCAGGGCCAGGGCTTCGTCGTCTTGGGCGTACTTCTTTGCCAGGGGCATAAAGCGGGAGACGCGTTCTTTCTGGATGTTGGTCAGCTTGCGATATCTTTTCTCGAGCGTGGCGGTGAGCCTTTCCTCGATGATGGCTGTGACATCTTCGTCGGTCGGGTCCTTGATCTCCTCGAACTTGATCTTGAAACGCGATGCGATGCGCTCAAGTTCCATCTTCTGGATGACATCCACCATGGTGATGGCGGTGCCGGTGGCTCCGGCGCGACCTGTGCGGCCAGCGCGGTGAACATATGATTCCGGGTCTTCCGGCGGCTCCATCATGAAGACATGGGAGAGTTCCGGGATGTCGATACCGCGGGCTGCAACGTCTGTGGCGACCAGAAAACGCAGCTTGCCTGCCTTGATCTGGGCCATGAGCTTCTCGCGCTTGTTCTGGGTCAAGTCCGAGGTCAATCCTTCGGCGTCGAACCCGAACTGTGAGAGCAGGGCAGCGGTGAATTCCACGTTGCGCTTGGTGTTGCAGAAAATGATGGCCGAAGATGGATTCTCCAGCTCAATGAACTTGATGAGCTGACGTTCCTTGCCCATGGGTTGCACTGCCACGAACTGGTGGGCGATGGATGAAATGTTTTCCTCGTCGCTGGAAAGGCTCAGGAGTTCCGGTTCATGCATGAACTCTTCGGCCAGTCGCAGAACGGACTGGGGGAAGGTGGCCGAGAACATGAAAGAGCCGACCAGGTTTTTCGGCAGGTAGCGCTTTACCTCGACCATGTCCGGGTAAAAACCGACGGACAGCATACGGTCGGCTTCGTCGAATATGAGCACCTTGAGGTTGTCCAGTACCAGGTTGCGGCGCATGAGGTGGTCAAGGATACGACCGGGCGTGCCGACAACAAGCTGTGCGCCGTCGCGGAATGCATCAAGCTGTTCCTGGTAGCCGACGCCGCCGTAGACAGCCACGACCTTGATGCCGTTTTCGCCTGCCAGTGTGCGTGCTTCCTGCGCGACCTGCTGGGCAAGTTCGCGGGTGGGGACCATGACCAGTGTCTGGCAATCGGGGCGGCTGGCATCGAGCTTTTCGATGAGCGGCAGGACGAATGCGCCGGTTTTTCCGGAGCCGGTCCGGGCCTGGACCATGACGTCTTTCCCGGCCAGCAGATAGGGGATGGCGCGTTCCTGCACTGGCATGAGCTTATCCCAGCCGACACGGTCGCAAGCTTCGCGCAAGGGCGTGGGCAGAGTGTCGAAAGTCATGTCGGGGAGGCCGCCGTGGGGCCTGGTTTCTTCGGTCCCTGATTCGGGAGTGGGTGTGTTTTCGTTTTCCATAGATACCTTCAAATTATGATGTGAATCCCGACCAGTAGTTTATTTATATATGGGGCCGGAATGTGAAATTCGTTTTGAAATCGAGGCACAGTATACCTTTCCTCGATAATTGTACAATAGGGCTTGCTGTTGAAATAGGCCCGATTGCTGCGTTGCAGTTAAAAACACAAACCTTCGCGTAGGAAGACTACGCGTCGGTCTTGTATTTTTAACTGCCCCTTGCACTCGAATCTATTTGAACAGCAAGGAAGAAATAGCTTAACTGTGCGGACTTAATGCACGAACTGTTCGCTGAAAATACGTTCTTCAAGCGAATGGTCCGGGTCGAACAGAATGTGTGCGGGGCGTGAGTGGTCTTCGGTCACGGTCACCTTGGCGACGTCACGGACTTCGAAGGAGTCGGCTGATGCACCTACAGGGCGTCTTTTGGGGTTGAGAATCTCGAACTCGACCGTGGCGGAGTGGGGCAGGAGCGCGCCATTCCAGCGGCGTGGCCTGAACGGGCTGACCGGCGTCAGGGCCATTACATTGGACCCCAGCGGGATGATCGGGCCGCGTGCAGACAGATTGTAGGCCGTACTGCCTGCCGGGGTGGCGACCATGATGCCGTCACAGACCAGGTTCTCCAGCCGTTCCTTGCCGTTTATCAGCACCCGGATATTGGCTGACTGCTGGGAGTAGCGCAATAGCGCGACTTCATTGAAGGCCAGGGCCGTGAAACGTTGATTGGTAACGGTGGTGGCCGTCATCACCAACGGGTAGAGCGTGTGCCGCAGCGCCTTGTTGAGTCTCTCAAGGAGTTGGTTCTCATCGAATTCGTTAAGCAGAAAACCAATGGTGCCCCGGTTCATACCGTAGAGGGGCAGTCCCGAATCGAGATGCTCGTGCATGGTTTGGAGCAGAAAGCCGTCTCCGCCCAGAGCGAGAATGGCGTCAGCCTCCTCAACCGGAACAAACTGGTGTTTCTCAGATAGCAGCGCAAATCCCTCCTGAGCCTTGGGCGACTTTGAAGAGATGCAGGCTATCTTTTCGATCTTTGTCAGCACGGCTTTACTTGCGCAGGTCGAGCGGCACGTAATCGCGCGGGGTTTCGCCGGTGTATATCTGGCGAGGCCGGTGGATTTTGGTGATGCCGTCGGTGTTGGTTTCGTTCCAGTGGGCAATCCAGCCGGGCATGCGGCCGATAGCGAACATGACCGGGAACATGTCCACGGGGATGTTCAACTCGCGCAGGATGATGCCGGAATAGAAATCAACATTGGGGTAGAGCTTGCGTTCGATGAAATATTCGTCAGACATGGCGACCTCGGCCAGCTCCATAGCAATGTCGACCAGTTGATCATTGTCACCAGTGGAGGCGAGCATGTCCTGCGTAGCCTGACGCAGTATCTTGGCGCGCGGATCAAAGCTCTTGTAAATGCGGTGGCCGAATCCCATGAGCCGGAATTTCTTTTGCTTCACGCCTTCGATGTAGTCGGTGATGGTCGCTTCACCGTCACGGATTTCCCGGAGCATCTTGACCACGCCCGCGTTGGCACCGCCATGCAAGCGGCCCCACAGGGCGCAGATACCAGCGGAAACTGACGCAAAGAGATTGGCCTCGGTGGACTGGACCATGCGCACGGTGGAGCATGAGCAGTTCTGCTCGTGGTCGGCATGCAGCAGGAAGAAGAGCGACAACGCCCTGACCTGCTCATCTGTCGGCTCGTACCGCCTGTTCGGAATGGAGTGCATCATGTGCAGGAAATTTCGGCAGTAGGACAGTCCCGGATCCGGGTACATGAAAGGCAGGCCTTTGGCCTTGCGATACGACCAGGCGGCGATGGTGCGAACCTTGGAAATGATCTTGGCAGCGGCCCGGAGAAATTCTTCCTCGGTCTGGATGTCCAGCAGGTCGGGATGATAGCAACCTAGCGAGTTGATGACAGCAGACAGGATCGCCATGGGATGGCCGTTGGACGGAACCCCCTCGAAATGGTGGCGCAGATCTTCGTGCAGCAATTCCTGGTCACAGAGCAGGTCGCGGAATTCCAGGCGCTGAGTATCGGTCGGCAGCTCGCCGAAAATGAGCATGTAGGCGGTCTCGATGAATGTGCCGTTGGTGGCCAGCTGCTCGATGGGATAGCCGCGATAGCGCAGGATGCCCTTTTCGCCGTCAACGAAAGTGATGTCGCTGGTGCAGGAACCCGTGTTGCCGTAACCGGGGTCAAAAGTAATATGGCCGGTCTCGTTGCGAAGCTTGGTTATATCTATGGCGTGTTCGTTCTCGGTGCCGACGATTACTGGCAGCTCGTAGGTGGTGCCATCCAAAATAAGGTAGGCTGTTTTACCTTTGGCGTCTTTGGTTTCCTTCAACATTTGGTCTCCTCTCAAAGTCATTAGTCAAGCCCCCCTCGCGGCATCGGATGCAGAATATTGTTTGGCGTGTGGCCGGTGCTCGAAGGGCTTCTTCGGCGGATGGCCGGTCGATGCGTATGGGCATCAAATGAGGTGCGGACTCATAATCTGAACAGCGACAACTATATCAAAACAGGCCCTAATGTCAAATGACGCCATCGTCGCGCATGGTAAAACTGTGAAAATAAGTAATCTTTACGATGTATAAAAATAGCGAGTTAGGGGGGCTATTGTGTGGATTGTTACTCTTTACTCAATAATTATTCCTGGTAAGGTTGACAGGCGTCATTATACCCCTATAGGGTATGTTCGTGGGTTGGAATGAGAGAATAATTCTGTGTCGCAATTCGTCGATATATGAGAGGTGTTAAAACATCATGATAAAGAAAAAGACAACAGACGGAGTGAGCCGACGTGGGTTTCTGAAAGCCCTGAGTGTCGGCGGGGCCGGGATGTTCATCCCGTCTGGTGTGTCGGCAGCGCAGGAGCGTATCCCAACGCCGTCCGACGGCGAGCTTGCCACCTTGCTTGATCTGTCCAAGTGCACCGGCTGCGGCGAATGTGTGTCTGCATGCCGCGAGTCCAACGCTGCTAAATTTCCCGAGCCGAAGAAACCGCTTCCCGAGCTTATTCCCGCCGAGCGCGCCAAGTCTGAGGACTGGTCCGACAAACGCGACGTGGAAGATCGCCTGACTCCCTATAACTGGATTTTCCTCCAGAACGCCGAGGTCGAGTACAAGGGCGAGGCATACGATATCAACATCCCGCGTCGGTGCATGCATTGCCAGAATCCGCCGTGTGCCAATATGTGTCCCTTTGGTGCGGCTGTTAAACAGAAAAACGGCATCACTAAGTTCAGCGATCAACTCTGCATGGGCGGGGCCAAGTGTCGCAAGGTTTGCCCGTGGCATATCCCCCAACGTCAATCCGGCGTCGGGCTGTACCTGAATCTCATGCCGCGACTGGCCGGTAACGGTGTCATGTACAAGTGTGACCGTTGCTACCAGTTGCTCGACAAGGGCGAGTTGCCCGCCTGTGTTTCCGCCTGTCCCGAAGACGTCCAGACTATCGGGCCGCGCCATGAGATCGTGGCCCAGGCCAAGGCTCTGGCCGAAAAGACGGACGGGTTCATCTACGGGCTGGAAGAGAACGGCGGAACCAATACTATATATGTATCTCCGGTTCCCTTTGAGCTGCTGAACAAGTCCGTCGAGAAGGGCAAGGGTAAGCCGCACATGAAGCCGGTTGCCGATGTCATGGCCGACGAGACCAATCTGGCCACGGCCACTTTGCTGGCTCCCGTGGCCGGTATCGCCGCCGGGCTGCTCGGTCTTGGTGCGAAGCTCATGAAGAGCGCAGGTCCTGTCGGTGAGAAAAAGGAGGACAGCAATGAAAGCTAGACTCTATCCGATCTGGATAACCCGGCTGTTCATCTTTGCCATGACCGCCATGGCTTTCACCGGCATGTTGCAGATGCCGCTGGCCGGACGCTACTATCTTGTTGAGATCCCCGGCCTGGCCTGGACTGGTGATTTCTTCCTTGTTCACAAGCTGCATTACATATTCGCCGCGTTGCTCTTGTTTGTGGTCTCGCTGGTGGTTGTCCACTGGCTCAGGGGCTGGCGTGAGCAACTGACGCTGACCAAGCTGGGAATGGCCCGAGTTGTCATACTGGCGGGGCTGATTATCAGCGGCGGGTTCCGTGTTTATCGCAATATGCCGGACGTCACCATGTCTCCGATGGCTGTCGTGACCATCGAGTGGGTGCATCTGGTGCTTATGATGGTCATGGGCGGAGTAGCATTGGCGGCTTTGATAAAGAAGTGTTCGGCTTATGCTAAAGAAAGATAAACGGATGTCACACTCCATTCTCATATGAAAAGGGGGGCTTTGTAGCTCCCCTTTTTTGTTGTTTATTTCCGTGTTACGGTAAGCTCCTAATACGGAGGTAATGACGATGGAAGAGATAGAATGGAATGATTTTGAGAAAGTCGAGTTGCGGGCGGGTACCATCTTGAAAGTGGAAGATTTTCACGAGGCGCGTGTCTCGGCTTACAAAATATGGGTTGATTTTGGCGAAGAGATCGGCGTGTTGAAGTCGAGTGCGCAGGTTACCCATATTTATGAGCACGCCGAGTTGCTGGGCAAGCAGATAATCGGGGTGGTTAATTTTCCGGTGAAGCAGATCGGTCCCATGAAGTCGGAGTGTTTGATTACCGGCTTTTACAGGGAAGACGGGGTGGTTTTGGCCGTGCCGGATAAGCAGGTGCCCAACGGGGCGAAGCTTGGGTAGTACGCTAACGCCTTCGGCGTTTGGATAAGATATTAAGAAGGCCGCCTTTTCAGGCGGCCTTCTTAGTTTCTCATTACAGAACCGTCATTGTCACTCGCGACCGATCTCTTTCCCGTTTTCAAATTTGGGATAGACCCACCCTCCAGGTAGGAAGTCGGCTTTGGGGGCCGTGAGTGGAGCATACATTTCTGGTCGCCTGTCCTTGAGATAACCATACTTGGGCGCAGGATGGGTCATGCCGTAATATCCCGGCACGCAGTCCGCCACTAGTAACGTGTCCTGCTGATGCGGGGCCGCGATGATCACATCTCCGTGGGGCCCGATGATGATGCTGTTGCCCCGGTAGTGCCATTCATCGCCGCCGCGCTTTTCATAGCCTGAGCGATTGGCGTAGGCAAAAAAAACGTTGTTGGCGTAAGCATTGGCCGGGAACAGGACAGTGGAGACATCTGGGTAGGGCACTGCGCTGCGAGTGCCATTGGGCAGGGTGTAGTAGCAATCCGCTGCCGTGGGGCCGACAATAAGTTTTGCACCCTTGAGAGCCAGGAGTCGCGAGAGTTCCGGGAATTCATTTTCATAGCAGTTCAGCACGCCTACGGGGAAACCGAAGGCTTTGAAAACCGGCGGCGGTTCACTGCCGAAAGACCAGTTGTCACGTTCCTGCTGGCCGTAGAGATGAGTTTTTTTGTAGCTGGTTACAAGCTCACCTTTTTCATTGATCACGGCAATGGAGTCGAAATAGAGGAGCCCGTCTTTGGTCTTGGCTTTTTCAGCATAGGGCACGAGCATGGCCATCTTCAGTTCGGCAGCGATTTTCCTGGCTCTGGTGATGCTTGGCCCGTCGGAGAATTCAGCGACTTTTTTGGCCTCGGCAGGACTCAGGGTGTAGCCGGGCACGTATAGTTCGGGAAAGGCCAGAAGCTGCACTCCAAGGGGTTTCGCCATGCGTGCGATCTTTTCCAGCCGGTCCATGTTCTTGAGGCTTGCACCGGGGCCGTAATCCGCCTGAGCCTGATAGATGCCCAGCCGGATCCCCTTGTTCGCCTCCGGTGTGGATTGATAGACTGCACTTTGGACCATCAGCTTGCGATAGCTGTCCAGAACCGTCTGGTCATATTCCGGAGTGCAGCAATCAGGGGCGGGTGCGCCAGCAAAGGCAGCGACCGGTAATAGCATGTACAGCAATAACGCGAGGAACGTTTTCATGGAGTGATCTCCTTGGATATTAGAGGACTGATTGTTGATCTTCTCTCAGGTTATGCGTTGGGCACATTATAATCTGCATCCAGTCGTTGTGGCGTTTCGCCATTCCTCTTCCAAATTTCCAATAAAAAAGCCGCCCATAAGGCGGCCTTCCTAATCTCTTCATAAAAAGCGCCAGGCTCTATCCCAAGCCAACTCCAGGCTTCATCACCTGACCGGTCAGATCAACATCATACCCGCCAAGCTCGCCGATCTTCGTTTTTACTTCGTCGGAACGAATCATCTCGAGCAGAGTTTTGATGCGCTCGTCTTCCATATATTGGGTGGGAATCACCAGGTCATACCGCTCATGGGCCAGCGGTACGAAATCAATATCCAGTGCCTTGGCTGCGGCGTAGATACCTAATCCGCAACTGGCCGCGCCGGTCAACACGTTTACGGCCACGGCCATGTGCGTGAATTCTTCGTTGTCGTAACCCTGCACGTCTTGGGGGTTGATGCCTGCGGTCTTCAAGTGATGGTCGAGCAGAATCCGTGTTCCGGCTCCTCTCTGGCGATTGATGAAAATCACATCCTCGCGGGACAGATCGTCCACGCCCTTGATGCCCAGCGGATTGCCCTTGGCGACAATCAGTCCCTGATGGCGGATGGCGAGGTTTACCACGGTGACGTCGATGTCTTTGAGATAACGATCGATGAATGGGAAGTTGAAATCTCCGGTCTCCGGGTCGAACAGGTGCGCGCCCGCGAACAAGGCGGAACCAGCTTTGAGCGCGGTCAGGCCACCCATGGACCCGGCATGGCTGGATACCAGCCGCATGGGTTCGGACAAGCCCATCAGCTCGTTGGCAAGCAGGTCGAGTGTGTTGTCGTGACTGCCCACATGGACCAATACCCGGTCTAGATCGGACTTGGGCACGAGCAGCTCTGCGTTCAGTGTCTCGCCAGCGTCCGCGCCTTCCACATCCTCGGAAATATAGGCCACGGCCTGAGCCTTGGTCATGGTCGTGATCATGCCAGCACCACGGGCGAGTGGGGCGGCGATGATCTGGTCGCCGATGCGTCCGGCAGCTAGACGGAGTGCTTCGCGCATGCCGGGTTTGGACGGCGTCTTGCGGGCCAGGGTGACGTCGGTCATGGCACGTTGGGGCTTGGATTTGCCCATCAGCCAACTGACCACCGGAGCCAGAATCTTCTCATGGCAGACCACTGCACTGACCGGATAACCCGGCGCGCCAATAAGTAAACGACCGGGATGGCCGCTGCGTTCGTCAGTGATGGCCACGAGGGTGGGCTTGCCCGGCATGACGCCGATGCCGTGCACCAGCACCTTGCCGATGGATTCGAATACCCGCTTTGAGTAATCCTTGGAACCTGCGCTGGAACCTGCGCCGACGATGACCATGTGGCAGTTGTCATCAAGTCCCTGCATGACGGCGGCGCGCAATGCGTCTTCATCATCTGGAACCGGGGCGGACCACGTGGCGTCGATGCCCCATGAATCAGCGTATGCCTTGAAGACCTGGGAGTTGGATTCGATGACCTGTCCGGCCTGAGGCGCGGGTTTGTCGAGGAAGTTCAACACTTCGTCGCCGGTGGGCAGGAACACGGTCTTGACCTTCTCGCGAATCTCGATCTCGTAGATGCCAGCCGACAACAACGCGCCGATGTCACAGGGCGTCAGCTCCCGGTTTTGCGGGATCAGAAGCTCGGTGGCGACGATGTCTTCACCGATGCGGCGCACGTGCTGCCATGGAAAGGCCGGGGCTTCGATGAGCACCGTGGCTTCGTCCTTTTGGACCACATTTTCGATCATGATCACGCTGTTCATTCCCTCGGGCATCGCATTGCCGGTGTTTATGAACAGGAAGTCCTTGTCGAGGGTGAGCGTGGTCGGCTCATCCTCGCGGGCGGAGAACGTGGATTCCGCGCGCACGGCTATGCCGTCCATGGCCGCTGCGTGGAAGGTGGGTGACGAATAGCGGGCAAAGATCGGCCCGGCAGTGACGCGCCCGGCTGCTTCATGTGTCGGGACCGTTTCGGTCCCCAGCAGGGTGGTGCGATCAAGGGCCGCCTTGGCGCGGGAGACTGCCTCTTCAGGCGGTATGGTCTCCAGGTATATATTCCGCTTCGTCATGAATTCTCCGGTGTTATAACTTTTCGAGATGAATTCTATTGAGAATTAGTACTGGAATTCGCCATCTTTGTAGATGACCAGCTCTTCGCCGCCCTTGAGGGTTGCGGTGACGGTCTTTTGTTCGGTGTTGACCAGATCCCAGTGCAGTGCGGAGTCGTTGAAGCCGAGTGTTTCCTTCTTGTCTGCGTCCAGCGTTGATTGGTCGCCAGCGTAGGTGTCGGAATATGATGCGCCGACGGCCACGTGGCAGTTGCCGTGTTCTCCACCGAAGTTCTCGTCGAACAGGGTGTTAGCCATGAAGGCGTTGATCTTGGAGAAGCGGCGGTCGGTCAGGGAGAACTCGCCCAAACGGTTGGCACCTTCATCCAGCGTCAGCTGCTTGGTCACGAAATCCTCGCCGGTCTTGGCCTCGATTTTGGTTGCGATGCCTTTCTCGAAGGTCAGGCGCACGCCTTCCACGAAGTTGCCGGAACGGAAGGAGGGCTGATCTGCGTAGTAGACGCCTTCGGTGCCGCGCCAGTCCGGGGAGAGGAAAATTTCGAAGCTGGGAATGTTGTGGCCGGAAACGCCGAGCCAGCGGCGGTCCTTGCCGGGCACTACGATGAGATCGGTGTTCTCGCTCTTGACGTTGATGTGTTCGATATCAAGTCCGTCCAGCCACGCTTTGACCTTCTCGGCCTCTTCGAAAATCTCTGCCCACTTGGCGGGCGGGTTTTCGGCGTCCAGGAAGCAGGCCTTTACTATCTGCGCCTTGAAATCGGCCATGGACAGCCCTGCGGATTCGGCGAGGGCCTCGGTGGGGTATACGCACAGGGTCCAGCCGAAGTCGCCGGTCTGTTCGCGTTTTTCCATGATGTCGCGCATGAACTTGCGGGCAATGGCGGACTGGCCGATTCTCTTGGGGTCCACGTTCTGGAGATGGGTCAGGGAAGCCGGTGCGATAAGCGAAATCAAACCGTTCAGGCTACCGACCATTTCTCTGTCCCCGGCGGGGATGTCTGTGAGCTGGGCGTCGTTGCTCTTGCCGTAGAAGGATAGCTCCATGTTGGAGGTCATGTTCTGGCGCGGGATCGGGTTGATGCCTTTTTCGATGAGCATGTCGAACATGACTTCTGCAAGGGGCATGGCATCGGTATCGAAGCGGAGCAGGACGAAGTCGCCGGGCTTGTACGGGCTGGTGCGGGCGGTGGATAATCCCCACCACAGGGTCTCGGCATATTTCTTGAGTTCGGCTTTGGTGAACATTGTATATCCTTATATATGTGTTGACGTTTTAAGGTCAGGGCAGGGTAAACGACTCTGCGGTGTATCTCAACTATCTTTCATTTGCTCACATTATTGCAGTTGATAATAATAGTCTTTCATCGCTTGACACAAAGCGGGCTTGAATATATCAGCAAATTCGTGTCTGGCCTCCAGAGGTCGGAACCATACAACAAATTGTTGCGCCGTGAAACAGTCAGTGATAAGGCTGTCGGTGCAATGAAACCGACCCGCACTATGCGGGCATCCCAAATCAATTCCTGGAGGGAACAATGGGTTACGTTATTACTATCGACACTGACAAGTGCACCGGCGACGGCGAATGCGTAGACGTCTGTCCCGTAGAAGTTTACGAGCTTCAGGACGGCAAAGCCGTTGCAATCAACGAAGACGAGTGCCTCGGTTGTGAGTCTTGCGTTGAAGTTTGCGAATCCGACGCAATCGTTATCGAAGAGAACTAGTCTCGACTGTTCTGATATGGTTCCGGGAGCGGCGGGTTACTGCCGCTCCCGTTCCATTTTTTTAGGTACACTGTGAATTTGACAGAATGTGCCGTCGTCGTCGCCTGTGGGCGTCTTTTTTTATCCCTTCCGGGCCATGTTCGCCCATTTTCTACCCCCGCACGGTTGACGACCATGATTCGCGACTTAACTAACTGAGCACGATACCGCCACGGTTCTGGAGATTTCACTTCAGGCCGGACGAGGAGCAAATATAATGGCACTTGATTTTACAGAGTATTTTGAAAGGTACGAAGCTGTCGTCGCCGAAGTCGACGCCGTCTTCACCAAGTTCGAGACCGAAATGGGCGATCTGGTCAAATGCGGCAAGGGCTGCAGCGACTGCTGTCACGCCCTGTTTGACGTCACGCTGGTTGAAGGAATGTACATCAACAGCAAATTCAACGAGAAATTTTCCGGCCTGGAACGCAGCGCCATCAAGTCCCGCGCCGACAAGGCCGACCGCCAGATCCACAAGCTCAAGCGCAAGGTCTTCAAGGCCAGTCAGGACGGCAAGCCCGCTTCCGAGATTCTGATGGAAGTCTCCAAGGCCCGCGTTCGCTGTCCCATGCTTTCCGACGACGATCTGTGTGAGATTTACGAGAACCGTCCCATCACCTGTCGTCTGTACGGCGTGCCCACCTCCATCGGTGGCGAGGCCCATACATGCGGTCTGGCAGGATTCAAGGGCGGCGAGAAATACCCCACAGTTAATATGGACATCGTTCTGGACAAGCTGCTGGTCATCGGTAAGGACCTGCAAAAGGGTATTGGCAGCCGGTTCAAGGAACTGGGCGACATGCTCCTGCCGCTGTCCATGGCCCTGGTCACGGACTATGACGAGAACTATCTCGGGCTTGGTGAAGTCCAGGTTCCGATCCCCCAGCAGAACACCGAAGAAATTGCGGACATGAAGGAACTCAAGGCTCCCGGAGCAGTTGCTTCCTCGGCTTGTGATTCTTGCAATGAGAGCAAGTCTGCCTGTGATTCCTGCAATGACAACGTCATCACTCTTGGTGGCGGGGGCAAATAGCATATGACCGATGTCCTCAATCACGAAGGGTTCACTCCTGAGGAGCTCGAAGAGCGCAAGCAGTACATGTACGACAAGATGTCCAAGCGGCGTCGCAAGTTCGTGGACCGTGTGGGCTATGAGAAATGGGACCCGTTTGCGGCCCCGTTCGATCCCATCGACATTCGCACTGACAAGACCGGCATGACCTCCGATCATCTCACCCAGTTGTACCTGCGCGAGAGCGGAGAGAACAAGAATCAGGAATTTCTTGATGCGGTCAGTGAGTTCAATGTCATGCTTGTAATGAATTTCGAGAAAGTACGTCCCGTTTACGAGTACTGCCTCTGGTATGCAGAACATCTGAAAAAACATGGCGTTAAGCCGTAGTACAAGGATACAATATCATGGAACATTTTGACAACGTTGATGACTATATCGTCGATCTCAAGGCTAAACTGGTAAAGAATCCTGAGTGCGGCAACACCCATTACAATCTGGGCGTAGCCTACCTGTCTCGCCGCGACTTCGTCGAAGCGGAAAGCGAATTCCTTGACGCCGTAGCCCATTCCCCGCGCATGGCCGAAGGGTACGTGCAGCTCGGCGGTATCGCCTTGCAGCGCGGCGACATGGAAGGTTGCATGAAGTACAACATCGAAGCGAGCAAGACACGCCCGTTCTTCGCTGTCCCCTGGGGCAACATCGGCTTTGTCCAGCTCCAGATGGGTGATGCAGATGCTGCAGAGAAGTCTTTGAAAAAAGCTCTCAAGCTCGACCCCGAGTTTGCTCAGGCGCAGGCCACCATGACCAGCGTGATGATCACCACCGGTGACTACGAAGAGGCTGACAAGCTGCTCAAGAAGATTCTCGACAAGCATTCCCACTTCGGTCCGGCCTGGAACAACAAGGCCCTCATTCACGCTCACAACGAAGAGTGGGACGAAGCTTCCAAGTGCATCGCCAAGGCCGAGGAAAGCGGCATGGAAGTGCCCGAAGAGTTCAAGAAGGAAGTTGAAGATAAAAAATAGGAATCATTCCTATTGCGATCATTCCAAAGATGATTATACTAAGGGGGCTGTCAGTGTGACGGCCCCCTTTTTGTTTTGTATCAGGAGTAAGCATGTCTCGATTTCGCCGCACAAAAAAAGATGTTCGTGCCATTCTCTTAAGTGAAGATTGGCAATCCCGGTTGTCTGAACTTGAGGAGTGGGCGCCCAAGTCGTTGTTACCGGCTCTGTTCTCTTTGCGTCTGGACAAGGATGAGGCTGTTCGCTGGCGTGTTGTGACGGCTTTTGGCCTGACTGCGAAGCGTTTGGCCGATTCCAACATGGAAAAGACGCGCATCCTGATGAGGACATGCATGTGGTACATGAATGAAGAGTCCGGCAATCTTGGCTGGGGGGTCCCGCATTTCATGGGCGAGGCCATGCTTAAAAGCGAGAAGATCGCCAAGGAATTTCATAAAATTCTCGCATCATATATTTTCTGCGATGAAGATTGCGACGGTAACTTTCTGGATCACCCGGAATTGCGCCGCGATGTATTCTGGGGATTGGCTCGACTTGCCGAAGGACGTCCGGAATTTGTCGAGGTTGGCGAGCGGTTCCTCGTGGCTGCCCTTGCGGAGACCGATCCGTACAACCGGGCCTATGCTGCCAGGGCGTTGGGGTTGATCCATGCAGAGAAGGCCGTGAATAAACTTGAGGAACTTAAGGATGATGCGATCGAAATTCGTACATTTCGCGATGGTCTGATTGTGGATGTTGCTGTTGGAGATCTAGTGCAGGAAGCATTAAGCACCCTTTGATGACTGTTGTTTTTTAGCGATTGCAATTGCAGCTTGCAGGTCTGTAAATTGATGCATGGCCTGTTGAGATATTCTTTAAGGCCTTACGGAGTTGGAAAAAAGTTGGAAAATTGATCAAACTCGCTTGACAACAACGCGGTCCGCAGATAGTTACACATCTCGCTTGAAGAGAAGGCGCGTAGCTCAGGGGGAGAGCATCTGCTTGACGTGCAGGGGGTCGTGGGTTCAAATCCCTCCGCGCCTACCAGAAATCCCTAGAAGGGAGGCCTAGTGCCTCCCTTCATTTATTTCATGGTCCCGGATACTTGCGGGAGAAGGAGCAAATGAGTGCAAATCGAAGTCTCAGGTAATCAGGTTGATTTGACTGAAGGCGCTTCCTGTGCCGAGGCCCTGAAAGAAGGGTTGTCAAAGAAACAGTTCAAAAAGGTCGTCGTCGCCAAGTGCGGTGAAGATTTGTTTGATCTGGGCTCTGCCGTTCCCGAGACTTGCACCACTCTTGAGCCCGTCTTCGCTGATAGCGAAGAGGGGCTGGAGGTAATTCGTCACTCCACTGCCCACCTCATGGCCGAAGCGGTCAAGAAGCTTTTCCCCACTGCCAAGGTGACCATTGGTCCTTCCATCAAGGACGGCTTCTACTACGATTTCGATTACGAACGCCCCTTTACTCCTGAAGATCTCGAAGCCATCGAGAAAGAAATGCTTAGCGCTGTCGGTGCGAACAAGGAATTCTCCTGTCGTACGGTCACTGCCGCTGAAGCCAAAGAATATTTCGACAGCCTTGGTGAAGACTACAAGGGTGAACTCATCGACGATCTCGGCGGTGACTACTTCACTATATATACACAGGGTGATTTTGCCGACCTGTGTCGCGGTCCGCATGTCCAGCGCACCAACATGCTCAAGGCTTTCAAGCTGCTCTCCGTGGCTGGCGCATACTGGCGCGGCGATGAGAATAACAAGATGCTTCAGCGCATCTACGGTACTGCATGGCAGGACCCCAAGGCGTTGAAGAAACATCTGTTCCGTCTCGAAGAGGCCAAGAAACGCGATCACCGCAAACTCGGTACGCAGCTCGATCTGTTCTCCACCCATGAAGATATCGGTGGTGGCATGGTCATGTGGCATCCCAAGGGCGGCTTGGTTCGCACGATCCTGGAAGACTGGGAGCGCAAGGAACACCTCAAGCGCGGCTACGACATCGTACAGGGACCGCTTATCCTCAAGCAGGAGCTGTGGGAGAAGTCCGGCCACTACGATAACTACAAAGAGAATATGTATTTCACTGAGATCGACGAGCAGGGGTATGGCATCAAGCCCATGAACTGCCTGTCTCATATGTTGATCTACAAACGCAAAATCCAGAGCTACCGCGATCTGCCGCAGCGTTACTTTGAACTCGGCGTGGTCCATCGCCACGAGAAATCCGGTGTGCTGCATGGTCTCATGCGCGTCCGCTCCTTCACTCAGGACGATGCACATCTTATTTGCCGCAAGGACCAGTTGCAGGACGAGATTGTTGGTGTCTTCGATTTCGTCAAGGACATCATGGACCTGTTCGGTTTCGAGTTCGATGCCGAGATTTCCACCCGCCCGGAGAAATCCGTGGGCACGGATGAAGACTGGGAACTTGCCACTGTCGCCCTGACTGAAGCCCTTGAATCTACGGGCAAGGAATACTCCATCAACGAGGGTGACGGCGCCTTTTACGGACCTAAGATTGACATCATTCTCAAGGATTCGCTTGGAAGGCGTTGGCAATGTGCCACAATCCAATGCGATTTTACCTTGCCAGAGCGCTTTGACTTGGTATATGTGGGCGATGACGGTGCGCGCCACCGCCCGGTCATGCTGCATCGGGTGATCCTTGGATCCATTGAAAGATTCATCGGTGTGCTCATCGAACATTTCGCCGGGGCACTGCCTGTTTGGCTTGCTCCGGTTCAAGCGCGTCTGTTGAATGTGACAGATACGCAGATCGAATTTTCTGAGAAAGCCAAGCAATTTCTGCTGAGTAAAGGCATCCGTGTTGAAGCCGATATTCGCAATGAAAAGCTAGGCTACAAGGTGCGGGAAGCTCAAGTTGAGAAAATTCCGTACATGCTGGTAATCGGTGACAAAGAGGTAGAGGCCGGGTGTGTCAACATTCGCTCACGCGATGGTGAAGACCCCGGATTGGTTACACTGGAGGAGGCCGCGCAGTTGATTCTTGATGCTGCACAGGCGCCTTTCGAACGTGGAGGGATGAGCTATAGCTTTTCGGGGTAACGACCGCAGAGACCAGAGAAAACAAGACCTGGTCAGGCGTAACGAACGTATTCGCATCCCACAGGTGCGGGTTGTGGATGACGACGGCGAACAGTTGGGTATCATGAATACGCGCGATGCTTTTGAACGCGCTAAAGATAAGGGACTCGATCTTGTCGAAGTCTCTCCCAATGCTGATCCGCCGGTTTGCAAGATCATGGATTACGGTAAGTTCAAGTACCAGCAGCAGAAGAAGCTGCAGGAAGCTAAGAAGAAACAGACCGTCATCAAGATCAAGGAAGTCAAATTCCGGCCCAAAACCGATGAGCACGATTACCAGACCAAGCTCAAAAAAATTATCAAGTTCCTGACTGGGGGCGATCGCTGCAAAGTGACCATCTTCTTCAGGGGCCGTGAGATCGTCCACAAGGACCGCGGGCTGAGAATGCTCGACCGGGTTGTGGAAGATACTTTGGATTTAGCCAAAATCGAGAGCAAGCCAATGTCAGAAGGACGGACCATGACAATGATGCTTGCTCCCGTGAAAAAATAGCCGATACTTACATAGGGACTTGATCCCTGTTTAAGGAGGATACAATGCCGAAGATTAAAACCAGACGTTCTGCTGCCAAGCGTTTCTCCAAGACCGCTACTGGCAAGTTCAAACGCCGCAGAAAAAACTTGAGGCACATTCTGACCAAGAAGAATGCCAAGAGAAAGCGTCGTTTGGGACAGTCCACTACTGTGGACTCCACGAACATGAAATCTGTACGTCGTCAGCTGCCCAACGGCTAACAATTCGTCTGAGCTAAACCCGCTGGCAGCGTCCAAGGGAAACAGGGTTGTCCTGATTTCACACGCCTTGTCAGTCCGGTTTCAGATGGAAAGTTCACCGTTTCTAATAACCCTTTAATGCAATCCACCTCGCTGGGGGAGTCCGTCCGGCCCGGGAGGTAATTAAGAGATGGAGGTTTTACCATGAGAGTAAAGCGCGGAGTCGCCGCTAAGAGGCGTCACAAAAAATATTTGAAAATGGCAAAAGGTTACCGCGGAGCCGGTAGCCGTCTTTACCGCACCGCCAGAGAGCGTGTGGAAAAGGCACTTTGCAACGCTTACCGCGATCGCAAGCGCAAGAAACGTGAGTTCCGCAAACTGTGGATCATGCGTATCAACGCCGCCGCCCGCATCAATGGCCTGTCCTATAGCCGTTTGATGAATGGCCTCAAGCTGGCTGGCATCGAGCTGAACCGCAAAGTCCTGGCCGACATGGCCGTTCGTGACCCTGCAGTTTTCGCTAAAGTCGCAGAGGCAGCCAAAGCTAAGGTAAGCTAAAGTGAATAATGAATTGAAGTCCTTCCTGGAAGGACTCGACAGCCTGGCCCATGATTGCGAATCTCGCAAGGGCCAGGCTTGTTCGTTAAAAGAACTGGAAGAACTCCGCATCGAGTTCCTGGGTCGCAAGGGCAAGCTCGCTCAGTCCATGGGCGCGCTTGGCAAGCTCGACAACACTGACAAGCCCGCCGCAGGCAAGAAGGCCAACGAGATCAAGCAGCACATCACCGCGCTGATTGATTCCTGGGAAGCCGATATCAATGCCGCCGAGACTAGTCAGGCTTTGAGCTCCTTTGACCCTTCCATGCCCGGGCGCAAGCCCTGGGCCGGGTCTCTGCATCCGGTGACACTGGTCATGGATGAGGTCTGCGATGTGCTGACCGGGCTCGGTTTCGAGCACGCAGCCGGTCCTGAAGTCGAAAACGACTGGCACAACTTCGAAGCACTGAATATTCCGCCCGAGCATCCCGCTCGTGATATGCAGGATACACTCTACGTTTCGGATAATATTGTGCTGCGAACCCATACCTCAGGTATGCAGATTCGCTCCATGCTCAAGCAGGAGCCGCCCGTGGCCGTTATCGCACCGGGCAAGGTCTACCGCCGTGATTCCGACCTGACTCACACCCCCATGTTTCACCAGATCGAGGGATTGCTTGTCGATAAGAACGTCTCCATGGGCGACCTGCGAGGCACTCTGACCATTTTCGTGCGTCAGATATTCGGCAGCAAAACCGAAGTCCGTTTCCGCCCCAGCTTCTTCCCCTTCACCGAGCCCAGCGCAGAGGTCGATATCTCCTGCGTCATGTGCGGTGGCGAAGGCAAGACAGATGGCAAGACCTGCCGTGTCTGCAAAGGAACCGGCTGGGTCGAGATCCTGGGTTGCGGCATGGTCGATCCCAACGTCTTCAAGTCCGTGGGTTACGACCCCGAGGTTTACACCGGCTTCGCATTCGGAGTTGGTATCGAGCGCATCGCCATGCTCAAGTATGGTGTTGGCGACCTGCGCATGTTCTTCGAAAACGACGTTCGTTTCCTGGAACAGTTTGCATAGATAATGCGCGGCTACGGAAGGCCCCGTGAGCGGGGCTTTTCGTGGCCGTTTTTTCATAACTTTTCATAGCTTACGGTAGTGCAATGTTAGTCAGCTTGAATTGGTTGCGTGAATTTGTCCCCTACGAGGGCGACATCCAGGTCCTTGGTGACAAGCTCACCATGCTCGGTCTCGAACTCGAATCCATCGACGATCCCTTTGAGGGAATCAAGGATCTCGTCATCGGCCATGTTGTCGAATGTGACAAGCATCCTGAGGCCGAGAAGCTTTCGGTTTGTACTGTTGACGTGGGTGACTCTGAGGCTCTTACCATCGTTTGTGGTGCCCCCAATATCGGCAAAGGACAGAAGGTCCCCGTCGCCAAGGTCGGTACCGTCATGCCTGACGGCATGAAGATCAAGAAGGCCAAGCTGCGCGGCATCAAGTCGTTCGGCATGATCTGTTCCGAGCGCGAACTCGGACTCTCCGAAGATCACGACGGCATCTGGGTTCTGGACGATTCCTTAAAGGCTGGCGACAAGCTGGTGGACGCCCTGAATCTCGAGCGTGTCGTCTTCGACTTCGACATCACGCCCAACCGTGCCGATTGCCTGTCCATTCTCGGTTTCGCCCGCGAGACCGCTTTGGCTTTCGACCTGCCGCTGACCATGCCCAAGCTCAACCTGATTGAGTCCGGCGGTAATGCTGCCGACGACATCAAGATCATTATCGACGATCCCGAGTTGTGCCCGCTCTACAACGGTCGCATCATTCGCGGCGTTGAGACGAAAAAAGCTCCTGACTGGATGCGCTTCAAATTGCTTTCGCTGGGCCAACGTCCCATCAGCAATATTGTCGACTGCACCAACTACATTATGTTCGAGCTGGGTCAGCCCTTGCACTCCTTTGACCTGGATCTCATCGAGGATGCCACCATCCGTGTGGCTCCGGCGACTGACGGCATGAAGTTCACCACGCTGGACAGCGTTGAACGCACATTGACCGCCAATGACCTGCTTATCTGGGACGGGAAGAAACCCGTTGGACTGGCTGGTGTCATGGGCGGCATGAACTCCGAGATGCATGCCGGATCGAAGAATGTCCTGCTTGAAGCCGCTGTTTTCCGCCCGGGCACCATTCGCAAGACGGCCCGACGCCTGTCTCTGCCCTCTGATGCATCCTATCGTTTCGAGCGCGGCGTCGATCAGGTCATGAACCGTTTTTGCATTGACCGCGCAGCCCAGCTCATGGCCGAGACCTCTGGCGGAACCGTCGTATCCGGCGTTTCCACCAACGAGCCTAAGCCCTGGCAGGATCGCGCTCACGGTTATCGTCATGATCGCTGCATGCGTCTGCTCGGACTCGACCTTGAGCCCGACTTCGCCAAAAAAGTTTTCACTCTTGAAGGATGTTCCGTGGACGACTCAGATGCGGCCAACTGGACCGTGTCCTCCCCGTCCCATCGCCTTGATCTCGAACGCGAGGTCGACCTGTACGAGGAAGTGGGCCGTGTCTACGGACTGGACCGCATCCCGGCAGTCCTGCCGCGAGTAGCCAAGTCGCTTGACGGCACGGTTACCGCTGCCGAGACCGAATACGGTTTCCTCAAGCATATTAAATTCTGGGGCGCAGGCTCCGGTCTGAGCGAAGCCATCAACTATAGCTTCGTAGGCGACGACGATCTGGATCGTCTCAATCTGCCTGTTGAAGGCCGCGTTCACATCGCCAACCCCTTGAGCGAAGATCAGAACGTCATGCGCACCGATATCGCGCCCGGCCTGCTCAATACGCTCAAGAACAATCTGGCGCAGGGCAACGGCCATGTGCGCATCTTCGAAGTCGCCAAGAAATTTGTGGCCGACTCCGAGTCCGATACAGAGACCAACGAACATAATCGTCTGGGCATTTTGCTCTACGGACCGCGTCACGCAACTGACTGGCCTTGGGGAGCGGAAGACGCAGATTACCTCGATGTCAAAGGGCACGTGGAGCACCTTATCGAGGATCACCTCAAGCTCAGCGCACCGGAGTTCTCCCTCATGGAGGAGCATTCCTATCTTGAGCCGTGCGTTGAAGTGAAAGTCGGTGCCGATGTTGTTGGTATCGTAGGCAAGGTCAAAACAGACATCGCTGATTTTTATCACGCCAAGAAAGACACCTGGCTGGCCGATATCGACTTGGCCACTCTGCGCGGGATGGTGACGTCCCATAAAATCAAGTTCAACGACCTGCCCAAGTTCCCGCCCAGTCGTCGCGATGTTACGGTCATCGGACCTTCCACTATCCAGGCCCAGGCGATTCGCAAGGCCATTGAGGATGCTGGAATCAAGATTCTCGAATCAGTCGAGCTTGTGGCCGAGTATATTCCTGAAGGTCAGGAGGAAGAGCGTAACCTGTCCTTCCGTCTGACTTATCGTTCGCCGACCAAAACCCTCAAGGACAAGCAGGTGGATAAAGAGCACAAGAAAGTGCTGGCTGCCCTTGAAAGTGCTCTGCCCATCAGATTCTAGAGATACGATCGACTAACTATCAGCCCCGATCCATATCAATGGGTCGGGGCTTTTTTGCGTCTGGAATCTTTTAATACCCTGCGGCGTAAAAATATTGATGGCACGGTAGGTATTTGCTAGAAAGATCGGATGGATGATTTGCAAGAATTCAAAAGATACAAGATCGGTCAGGCAGCCAAGGAAATTGGCGTCAAGACGCATACGTTGCGCTTTTGGGAAGATGAGTTCGATGAGATCGAGCCGGTTCGTACCGATAGTGGTCAGCGGTTGTATACTGAAGAAAGTATGGAAATCATTCGTGAAATAAAGCGTCTTCTCTATGACGAAGGACTGACTCTCGACGGAGCGAAACGTAAACTCCGTAGCAGGAAACACAGTGATATCCTGAACGAAGTGCGTGACGAACTCATCAATATCAAGAAACTTCTGACCAAATAGCCAGCCTGTTGCCCTAAAGGGGTTTTACGATGAACAAAGCGGTGAAATTAAGCATGATCGGAATCGGAATTGTCGCGGCCTTGTTCCTTGTGGCCCTGATTGTCTTTGTTTCCACTTTCGATATCAATGACTATAAGGATCGCATTACTCAGTCGGTGCTGGATGAAACCGGGCGTACGCTTCGTTTTGACGGCGATCTCAAGCTGAAGGTTTTTCCTCGTCTTGGTGTGGAACTTGGCGGCATGAGCCTGAGCAATGCCGAGGGGTTCGGCAAGAAACCCATGGTGCAGGTACTCTCTGCCCTTGTGAATGTGCGCCTGTTGCCCTTGCTCAAGGGCGAAGTAAAGTTCGGGCATATGGAACTGGACGGCCTGACTCTCAACCTGAGCCGGGATGAAGGTGGTGTGACCAATTGGGATGACTTGGTCGGTCGGACTGAAAAGGACGAGGAGCAGGACTCCGTCCACGAGGATGGAAAGCAGATGGATCTGGAGATCAAGGGTGTCTCCATCAAGAACGCCAACCTGATGTGGGATGACCGGAAGACGGAAACCAAGTTCATCCTCCGTGGTGTGAATCTCGTGACCGGCCAGATATTCAAGGGTGCCCCATTCCCGGTTGACGCGAACCTCGATTTCGAATGCTCCAAGCCTCATGCCAAGGGAACGCTGAAATTTTCCGGCAAGTCATCTATCGATTTCGAGAATCGGCAATATGGTCACATGGACATGAAGCTCTCGGTTTCGGCCGAAGGCGAGGATATCCCCGGCGGCAAGGGGGCTGCCGAAATGGTCCTGCAGTTCATGGTGCTCGACTTTAAAAAGGAACACGCCCAGATCACGGGCCTTGAAATCTCTTCCTATGGCGTGACCACCCACTTCGATGGTTCTTTTGTGGGGATCACCCGAGGTTTGAAGAAGATGGCCGCCACATTGACCTTCGACCCCTTTGACGCCAAGGAGACCCTGGCCGCCTTGGGTGGTGATGTTCCTGATACAGCCGATCCTGCAGCCCTTACCAATGTCGGTGGCATGGTCGATTTCGCCTACGCTCCCGGCCAGATTAAGGTGAAGACCTTGCAGGTCGATCTGGATGGAACTCGAATCGTAGGTAATGGCCGTGTTAAAAGCGGCGAAGATGAACCGTTCTACTTTGCGCGCCTGGACGTGGGAGAGCTTGATCTTGATCGCTATCTTCCTCCAGAACACAAGGAAACAATCAAGACTTCGAAGCAGGCCGTGGCTTCCGGAGAAAAGAGCGAACGGATTATTTATACGGATACTCTCCGGCGGCTTCATCTGGATATTGAAGCCAAGGCTGCCAAGCTCAAGGTCGAAGGCATGAGAATGCAGAACGTCAAGGCGCAGATTAAGGCACGTCACGGTTTGGTTCGCATCAGTCCCGTGTCAGCCGATAGCTATGGTGGTACCATCTCTGCCGGGGTGACCATCAATGCCATGAACAAATATCCCAAAACAGATATGATCATGGGTGTGGACAAACTGGATATTGGGCCGCTGTCCAAGGATGTGCTTGGCGATGCCTCTTATGCCGGTATTCTTGATTTCAATTCTGCACTCTCCTGCGAGGGCGAGCGAGTTCCCATCATGCTTCGGTCCATGAACGGCAAGATCGGGTTCCATCTGGCCAATGGTATCTTTCCCGGTGTCGACCTGATTCGCATGGCAAAGAACACGCACAAGGACAAGGATAAGAAGGATGGCACGGTTGAAGCTTCGACCACTGATGCCACCAAGTTCGGCTCCATCTCCGGAACGGGCGTGATCACTGGCGGAATCCTTCGCAATCGCGATCTAGAGGTCAAGGCCCCCGGCCTGCGTGCAACCGGGCATGGCGCAGTGGTCCTGCCCACCAGACAGATTGATTATATGGTGAAGGTCAAGTTGACGCCGATGGCCAAAGGGCAGGGAGGCGAATCATCTGACGACCTTTATGGTGTCATGGTTCCCATCCGTGTTTCAGGCAATCTGGACAATCCCAGGTACTGGGTCAGCGTTTCAGAATATGGCAAGGCTCTTGGCGGGGCCGTGATAGGCACGGCAGGCGCAGTTCTTGGTGGCGTCAAGAGTGCCATCAAGGGCGTGGGCGAAGCCATTGATGAGAGTTGCTGCGAAGATAGCGGTACGAAGAAAGAAACGCCGGGGAAACGCAAAAAATTCCTGGGTATCTTTTAGCAGTTTCCGGGAAGAGTGCTTAAACCGAAGATTTGTCACACGACTGTCATTATTTCTTCCTCGGAACAGGCTATTCATGCCTGGCCGACCTGCGTCTCTGTAGGTCGATGAATGGAGATTATCATCATGAATATATTGTATTTGTGCACCGGCAACTCCTGCCGTAGCCAAATGGCCGAAGGTTGGACCAAAGCCCTGCGCCCAGACATCGATTGCTGGTCTGCAGGTGTGGTGAAGCATGGCATGAACCCAAATGCCGTCAAGGTCATGACCGAAGCCGGGGTAGACATGTCCGGCCATGAATCCAACACGGTCGATGAACTGCCGGATGTTAAGTTTGATTACGTGGTCACTTTGTGCGGTCATGCCGCAGAGAATTGCCCGCTCTTTCCGTCAGAGGCCAAACGAGTGCATCGCGGATTCGACGACCCGCCGTCTCTGACAAAGGATCTGGAAGGTGAAGAGGAAATCCTCAAAGTCTATCGCCGTGTTCGGGATGAGATCAAGGTGCTGGTGGAAAAACTGCCGCAGAGTCTAGCCGATTAACCCATCTTGACTTCGATGTCCGCCGGAGGGATTGGGGTTTGTTTCTGCTGCTGAGGTTGCTGAGGCGGAGCCTGCTTTTGTTGTTGCGGCTGCCCTTGCTGGTTGGGCTGCGGTTGTCCTTCATTGCCTGCCACCAATTCGTGCATCTTGGCGAATGCGCTTGCGAGCGGCTCGTTTTCGGTGACCAACTGCCGAAGAAATTTATTGATGGGGCCGACCATTGAGATCGCCTTATCCACTTCTGCATTGGCTCCCTTCTGATACGCGCCGATGTTGACCATGTCCTCAACGCGTTTGAATGTAGCCATGTGACGGAGCAGGGTGCGTCCATCGACCTGTGCCTCGTCGGAGGTGATATCAGTCCTCAGCCTGCTGATGCTCTTGAGCACATCTATGGCAGGGTAGTGGCCGAGGTCGGCCAACTCACGTGTGAGGACGATATGCCCGTCCAAAATGGAGCGGGTGGAGTCTGCAATGGGTTCCGTGAAATCATCGCCATCAACCAATACTGTGTAAATGCCGGTAATTGATCCCTTTGCGCTCTTGCCTGCACGTTCCAGCAACTGAGGTAGGTGGGCGAAAACGCTGGGTGTGTAGCCGCCGCGAGTGGGCGGTTCGCCTGCTGCCAGGCCGACTTCACGACCGGCCATGGCGAAACGGGTGACCGAATCCATCATCAGCAGGACATCTTTGCCTTCGTCCCGGAAAAATTCTGCAATGGCTGTTGCTGCATAAGCTGCACGCATACGAATAAGCGGGCTTTTGTCCGAGGTCGCCACCACGAGTACGCTTCGGGCCATGCCTTCAGGACCCAGGTCTCGTTCCATGAATTCCACGACCTCTCTGCCACGTTCGCCAACCAGGCCGATGACGTTGATGTCCGCCTTGGTGTAGCGGGCCATCATGCCGAGTGTGGTTGATTTTCCGACACCTGAACCGGCCATGATGCCTACTCGCTGGCCCTTGCCCAAGGTGAGCAGGGAGTTGACCGAGCGGATGCCGACGTCGAGTGGTTCGTTGATGCGGGGGCGTTCAAGAGGATTGGGAGGTTCCCTGTGAAGGGGAACGAAAGCTTCAGGATTGATGGGCCCTTTGCCGTCCATCGGTTCGCCAAAAGCGTCCACGGCGCGACCGAGTAGTTCGTATCCCACGGGCATGTGGGGCGGGGTGGCTGCATTTTGGATAAGGCTACCGGGGCCGATGCCGCGCATGTCCGAGTAGGGCATGAATAGACAGGCTCCGTCTCGGAAGCCTACGACCTCTGCAGGAATGGGATCGCCACCGGGGGGCATGAGATAACAGACAGACCCCAGGGGGGCCTTAATACCGTGGCCTTCAGCTATGAGGCCTACGACCTTGGTGACCTTGCCGAATGTCTGGCAGGGATCGAGTTCTTCGAGAAGTCCAAGCCTCGAATCCTGAGTCATTTACTAGCCCTCGGCCGTGTCGGCGCTGGTGATCTGGGCAGCCAACTGCTCCAGAATTGGTTCCACGCCTTCCCAGCGAGTGGAAATGGTGTTGTCGACTTTGCCTTCGGCAGCTTCGACAATGATTCCGCCGGACTCCAGCTTGGGATCGCCTTTGACGGTCCAATACTTGAGTGACGGGTTGCGCTCCTGGATGGACTTGAGGAAACCGTCCAGATCTGCAGCATCATCCGGGGCACACTTGATGGCTATCTGACGTTGAGATTCGATGCGATCCAGAGCTTCCTGCATCAGGGCTTCAAGAGAGGCGGCACGTTTTTCGTCCATCTCCACCTTGAGTGTCTTGGATACGGCCAGACGGATAAGTCCGATAATGTCTTCCCTGCGATCTTCGAAGATGGTCGCGCCTTGAGCACCAAGCTGGCTCAAGAGGTTTTCTACCTCGGTCGACATGGCTTGGGTATGCTGGTCCAGTTCGAGCTGGGCTTGAGCAAGGCCTTCCTCATAGCCGCTGTGTTTGGCTGTGGCGCGTAGGGCTTCGGCCTCAAGCTCGGCCAACATCATTATTTCCTTGGCCTTTTCCTTGGCTTTTTCCTTGACGCGTTCCAGGTATTGGTCGTTGGTAGCGTCATCCCAGATGAGCTGGCGCTTGCCTTCGAGTTCCTGAATGGTCATCTCGTCGGGGCCGGGAGAAGCCATGCCGATGACGACCTTGCCTGTCAGATGGGGACCTTCGGTGCCGGAGTGGTTAGACAAAGACATCACTGCCACCTCTGCTGATAACAATCTTGCCCTCGTCTTCGAGACGACGGACGGTCTTGACGATACTCTGCTGAGCCGCTTCGACTTCGGAGAGCTTCTTCGGAGGCATGATTTCCAGGTCTTCCTTGATCATTGCGCTGGCACGCTCGGACAGGTTCTTGAAGAACTTGTCTCTGAGATCTTCGGATGCACCCTTGAGAGCCACTGTGAGGTCCTCGTTGGAAACCTCCTTGAGCAGTTCGCGGATGGCGATATCGTCGACAGCCTTGACGTCTTCGAAGACGAACATGAGGTTTCGGATATCTTCTGCCATCTGGGTGGATTCCTCTTCGATCTCGGAGAGAACTTCTTCCTCGGTGTTGCGGTCCACTGCGTTGAGAATTTCTGCAACTGCCGGGACGCCACCAACTTTCTTGCCTTCCTTGCCGCCCATGGCGATGAGCTGACTCTGCAGGACCTTGTCCACTTCCATGAGCATTTCTTCGGCCACTGCTTCCAGTTTTGCCAGGCGCATGAGTACTTCGGCGCGGACGCCAGCGGGGAGGTTTGTGATGAGGTCGGCGGCCTGGTCCGGGTGCAGGTGACCCAGAATGAGGGCCAGGGTCTGCGGATGTTCGTTTCTGAGAATCTGCGCCAGGATGCGCGGGCTGACATTCTCCAGTTCCTGGAAAGGCGTGGGGCCGGTATCCAGTTCCAGAGAGTCCATGATGTACTTGGCTGTCTCGGCGTCCAGCGATTTGGTCAGCAGACGTTTGACCATTTCCGGGCCACCCACGAGGAGTTCTGCGCCGTAGGCAAGGGCCTCGTTGTACTCTTTGAGTACTTCAAGCACCTGTTCTCTGGGAACGGAATCGGTTTCGAGCATGGCCTTGGATACAGCCGCGATCTCGTTGCGTTCCATTCTCTTGAACACTTCCGCCGTGAACTTCTCGCCGAGGGCGAGAAGTACGACGGCTGTTTTTTGTGGTCCGGAGAAGTCAGACATTTACCTAGGCCTCCTGGGTCAACCAGTTCTTGAGCAGATGCACAGCCTGATCGAGGTTCTCGTCGGACAGTTGCATTGCATTATTCTTTGCGTTTTCGAGACGCCTGGATGTATCCATGGCTTCCTCGTCCACATCGTCTTCTTCCAGTGCGAGACGTTCCGCGCCGGGCAGACCTGCCATCTCCTCGATTTCCTGCTCGGCGACACGAGGCCGGATCAGGGCCATGATCACCGGGCGGACAACCAGGATGAGGAACAGGAAGATGAGGACACCGTTCAGGAACGGCTTGCCAAGACGCTGGGCGTATTCAAGCATGGTCCGCATCAGGGAGTCTGCATCATACAGATCCGGCGCGCCGAATGAGATGTTGCTGACTTCGATGGAGTCTCCGCGAATAGAGTCAAATCCGACAGCACTGCTGATCAAAGTCTTGATGCGCTCGATTTCCTCGGCACTGCGGGGTGTGTACACAGACTCGCCGGATTCTTCATCCCTCTTCCACGTACCGTCTACTATAACCGCAACCGAGAGGCGTTTCAACTCCCCAACGGGGGCAATTATATTTTCTTCCTGCTTGTTGATTTCAAAGTTGGTTGTCCGGGATTCGCGGGTGGAGTCCTGGGTGGTGCGAGTGCCGGAGAAACCGTCGCCCCGGAAGTTGGCATCGGGTTCGCCGCCAGCCAGAGAGGCAGCTCCAGCGGTGGACTCTTCACTACGGGTCTCGGAGCGTACAACCGCTCCATCAGGGTCAAAAGACTCTTTTCTGATAGTCTTCTGGCTGAAATCCAGGTCCGCATTAACGCGGGCAATGACCTTTTCGGGGCCAACAGCTGGTCCTAGTAATTCCATGATACGTCGTTCCATCTTGGTCTCGACGCCAGCTTTGTATTCGAGCTGAGTGTTCGAAATTGCCAGTCCTGCGGTGTCGTCCTCGGGTGTGTAAAGCGGACGGCCTTTCATGTCTGTGACTGTAATATGCTTTGGTTCGAGGCCTTCGACAGCCATGGAAACCAGGTTGACGATTCCCTGAACTTCGTTGCCATCCAGCTTTCCTTCGCCCTTGAGTTGCAGGACGATGGAAGCGGACGGCGGGATCTGATCTTCAATGAAAAGGCTTTTTTGTGGAATGACAAGGTGGACCCGTGTCTTTGTTATCTGCGGAAATTCCGAAATGGTACGGGCCAGTTCGCCCTGGAGAGCGCGCTGGTAATTGATATGCTGCACGAAGTCGGTTTGGCCGATCTGGACTTCGTCGAAAATCTCGAAGCCGATGCCCTGTCCGTGAAGGTTGCCTTCACCTGCGACTTTCAGTCTGAGTTCGTATACACGGTCGGCAGGAACCATGATGGTTCTGCCGTTTTCACCCAATACGTAATCTTCCTTCTCTCCCTGAAGCATGGCCACGATCCTGGATGCGTCCTCGGGATAGAGGTTGCTCATCAGGACCTTGTAGTCGGGCTTGTTCATCCAGAAGATCATGAGCGCAAAGGAAATGATCACCGAAACGGCAAGGCCGGCGATGAGGAGTCGCTGGGACATGGTGCGATCTGTCCAAAATCCATGCATTTTAGAAAAGTATTCTGTGACGAACGGAGGCATTGTTTTCTCCAGAAGCTTGTAGGTTTTCGCTTAAAAAAACTGTTAATCGACGAGCCTTAGAAAGGCATCGCCATTATTTCTTTGTAGGAACTCATGATTTTGCTTCGAACGGCTCCCGTCATGGACATGGCGAGTCCGGCCTTTTGCATGGAAATCATCAACTCGTGTATGTTCTGGCTTTTGCCGGTCGCGAACTCTTCGATCAGCTGCTTCTTCTCTGACTGGATATTGTTTACCTCGGTCAGGGAGTTCTTCAGGGTGTCTTTGAAGTCCTCAGCTGCGGGCTGAGGCTTTCGCAGCTGGTTGGAGACGGCGTTGTCCACTGACCTGCGGCGGACGTCCATTGCATTTTGATATGCGTTGATTGCTACACTTTTAACGACCATGGTTCATCTCCTTGGCTATTAGCCCATGCCTATCATGAGGGCTTTCTGGAACATGCGTTTTGCTGCCTGGACGCTTTGCACGTTGGCTTCATAGCCGCGCATGGCCTGCATCATGTTGGTCATTTCCTCGACCACGTTGATATCCGGGTAGAAAACGTATCCCTGATCATTGGCATCCGGGTGATGCGGTTCAAAGACCTGCTTGAACGGGCGTTCGTCGGCGGTTACGCCGAGCACCTTGACGCCATGCAGTTCTCGATTGATTTGTTTGTCCATGGCCTGGTCGAAGGGTGAGTATACCGGAGTTGATTCGAAGGACACGGATTTGCGGCGGTATGGTCCGCCATCAAGAGTCTTGGTGGTCCGAATGTTTGCCATATTCATTGATATGACATTCAGATTGGCCCTTTGGGCCTTGAGGCCGGTTGAACCGACTTCCATTGCTGTCATGAGGTCCATTTACTTGCCTCCTTCCTGTATAACTTTGGTCATGCCCATGAAATTCTTTTTGATTACCATGGTCAGGGCGTTGTACCGCATGGTGTTCTTGGCCATGGCGGTCATTTCCTTGTCCAGGTCCACGGAATCTTCTCCGTAAATCTCACGCGCCTTGAAGTTTTTGATGAGGTCGCCCTGAAAACCATCCGGGCTGAATGCGGCTGGCATATGATCTTTCTGGGTGCGGGTCATTATGCCCCGGGCATCCTGATTCATCGCCTTTTGCAGGGTGTCTTCGAATTCAAGGCGTCGGGCTCGATACCCGGGCGTATTGATATTTGAGATATTTCCTGTGACGAGATTTTGACGTTCCAATTGAAGGTCCATGACCTTGCCTGTCAAATCTATGTGACTTCCGAAAAGTGCTCTCATGCCTTGATCCTCCTGCGTTCCATTCTTTTTGGGCTTCGGGTAGGCATATTCTTCCGCCGAACCCGTAAGATGATTAGCAACTAGCGTTCCAATTATGTATCATACTGTTTTAGTTGACTAATAACGACAGGGCGAATGCTGATGCCTTTATTGATCCCAATGGCGATAATCTGACGAGTACCTGTCTTACATATATAGTAATGTGCGGGCAGAAAATTCCTTGTGGTATTTAAGCAGGATATGCTTCTTTGGCACACTGCGGGCAAGAGTGTATTGTTATAAAATTGATACAATACAGGATGTTGACTGCATTTATGAGTCCTGGCTCCAGTCTGCTTTGGTAATATTTATACTGAGTTGCCAAGCTTTGGCACACCGATTGCTAGACATGGGAGCGGGCCAAATGTGGTCCCAGGAGATTCTTTCAACCCGGCCCTCCGGGTAAAGGAGAAATGGAGGGGAAATTATGAGTGGTCATCTGGATTACGAAATCAACAAGGAACTCGGTGAGTGTTACCTGTTCATGGGTGAGCTCGACAAGGCTGAAGAATACTACAAGAAAGCCGTCAGCTCCAATGGTATACACCCCGACCCGTACATCGGCCTGGCAACAGTCGCCGTCCAACGCGGCGAACTTAACGACGCGATGGTAATGTATGAGAAGGCTCACAAGATCGAGCCGACCGACAAAAGTCTTTCCGGGATAGCTCTTATCCGGATGGAAAACGGTGAAAAGGAGAATTCATACTCCATGTTCATCGAAGCCATCAAGATGAATCCCGAAAACATGGTAGCCCTGTTCAGTCTGATCAGGCTCAGCCATGAATTGGATCGCGTGGGCGATATCATCCCGTATCTTAAGGATTACCTTGAGATTGATCCGGCGAAGCACGAAGTGCGCTATTCGCTGGCAGGATGTCTCGCCTGCACCGAGCAAAATGAAGCGGCCAGGGAACAGCTTGAGAAGATTCTCGAGATGGACCCTGAGCATGAAACCGCCAAAGAAATGCTCGAACAGATCCAGTCCTAACCACGGTCTCCCCTCCCCGTTGGTTTCCCGTCCCGACCGCTTCGGTGGTCGGGGCGGGGAATCAGCCTCGATGGCAGACTGTAGGAAAACGCACGATTGCGTCGTTGCTTCAAAAGCTCGAACCTTCGCGTCTAAGAAACGCGTTGACCTTGATCTTTTAGGGCACCTGGCATTCGCACGCTTTCCTACAGCCTGCCCTTTAGTCGTTTCAAAACACCTCGTCTGGGGGGTAAACCGGCGATCATAGGTGCTCGTTGCTTGCCTTTGTACGGCAAATCTGGCAGAGCCACTCAAAACAATAAGAGAGGACTGTGCATGAACCTATTGCCTGTCAAACGAGCTATCCTGTCCGTTACCGATAAATCCGGTCTGGCCGAGTTCGGTAAATTCCTGACCGACAACGGTTGTGAGCTTGTCTCCACCGGTGGAACCAAGAAAATGCTGAAGGAAGCTGGCCTGCGCGTCACCTCTGTCAGCGACGTTACCGATTTTCCTGAAATCCTCGGCGGTCGTGTCAAAACGCTGCACCCGAACATCCATGGCGGCATCCTGGCCGACAAGGACGACGAAGGCCATATGGAAACCCTTCGCGAGTTCGGTATCGAGACTTTCGATCTCATCTGCGTCAATCTCTACAATTTTGCCGAAGCTGCAGGCAAAGGCCTTGGCCTCAAGGACGCCGTCGAACAGATCGACATCGGCGGCCCGACCATGCTGCGTGCCACGGCAAAGAATTTCCATTCCATTTGCGTGGTTCCCGACCCCAAGTATTATCCCCAGGTTCAGAAAGAGATTGAGGATAATGGTGGTATTTCATTGGAATTCCGCAAAGAGATGGCAGCATTGACCTTCAAGCTGGTCAGCGAATACGATGCCATGATTACGAAATATCTGTCTGAGAACGACGCGTAACGTCGTTCTGACCCGGCTTTCGATAGCGGCGCATCTGCGCCGTTGCCGGGTATGAATCGATCCTCGACGTAGCTGTACTACGCCTGCGGTCAATTCACACCCGTCGCCTACAGCTGCACCACTCTCAAAAGCCTCACAGTGGCTGGGAGTGAGTGCTGCGAACGAGGAGCAGTTTTATCGCGCAAAAGCCTGAGGGCAACCTGCAAGGGTTGAAGCCTAACCAGATCAAGCGGCTGAGTCGCCTGTATCATCGTAAGTTCCCAACCGATGAGAACTATACCAATGAACAGGCGCGTGAGCTGGCGGAAATAAGTGCGGACATCGGTCGCCAGATCGGGCTGCTCATTAACCGCCAGGGCAAAGTTGCCATGGTTCTTGTCGGCGATAATCGCGCCATCTACATCCCGGAACTGCCGCGCGCCCGCGTGTCGTCTGGCCGACTCCGTGGCTTGCGTCTGCTGCACACCCATCTGGGCAATGAAGCGTTGTCTCAGGAAGATCTCATGGATATGGTCTTTTTGCGTCTCGATTCGGTCACTGCCCTGACTGTGCCTGAAGGTTTTCCCAAAACCGCCGAGGTTGCGCATCTTCTTCCGCCAAACCCGGATGAAAAGAGCTATGAAGTTTTTGCCCCGGTAAAATGGGATCGCATGGACCTCGATCTCGGCTCCATCGTCGAAGCCCTGGAAGATGAGTTCAGCCGTCAGGCGGATGCCCGCGATACAGGCTCAGACGAGAATCGCGTACTTCTTGTCAGCGTGGACAAGACGCCGCGTCCCGTTCAGGAACTCTCACTTGAAGAACTGGCCGAGTTGGCTGACACTGCCGGTCTTGTATCTGCCGGGACCATGATTCAGCGGGTGCGCAAGCATAATCCCAAGTTCATCATGGGTAAGGGCAAGCTCACCGAGCTTGAAGTCAGGGCACTTCAGGCCAACGCCTCGGTTATCATTTTCGATCAGGAACTTTCGCCCACCCAGATTCGCAACATCGCCGAGGTTACGGAACGAAAGATTCTCGACCGCACTCAGCTGATTCTCGATATTTTCGCCCAGCACGCCACCAGCAGCGCGGGCAAGCTTCAGGTTGAGATGGCGCAGCTCAAGTATACGCTGCCGCGTCTGGTCGGTAAAAACCGCGCCATGTCAAGGCTCATGGGTGGCATTGGTGGTCGAGGGCCCGGTGAAAGCAAACTCGAAATAGATCGTCGTCGCGCCAACGACCGTCTTACTCGCCTCAAAGGTGAACTCAAGAAGGTGCGCAAGCACCGCACCCAGACCCGCGAACGCCGCGCCAAGGCCGGGCTGCCTATTGTTTCGCTCGTCGGCTACACCAACGCGGGTAAGTCCACGCTTCTCAATACCCTGACTCAATCCAAGGTTTTGGCCGAAAACAAGCTTTTCGCTACCCTCGATCCCACCAGTCGTCGAATCCGCTTCCCCAAAGACCGCGAGGTGGTTCTGACCGACACTGTCGGGTTTATCCGTCGGCTGCCACCGGATCTCAAGGAAGCCTTCCGGGCCACCCTCGAAGAACTGGAATCCGCCGATCTCCTCGTGCTCGTCTGTGATGCCTCGCATCCCGAGGTCGAAGAGCAGGTTGAGGCCGTCCGCTCCATTCTTAATGATATGGATATGGGTGAAATGCCTAGCATTCTGGTGCTTAATAAGTGGGATAAACTGGATGCTGAAGGCCGCGAAACAATGATGACGGTCTTTCCAGAGGGTATACCTGCAACGGCCGTAAAAAGACCTACGCTGGAGCCTGTGGTCGAAGCTATTCTGGCTGGGATACCCTGGGATAAGCAGGGGTATTAAGGGTAACGTCTCAAAACCAGGTAGTCAGCCTGTTCCTTTTCTATTCAGAATCGCCGCTTCCAACACACGTCGCGCAAGCTCCGCCGACTTCTTCGCCATCATAGGAAGTCTCACACTCGATAGGTTCAACGTGAATGGTCACTTCCGCCCTAGTTAGTTTTGACTTGATCTCGTTTTCGATGACCTCACACAAGTCATGTGCGGCCATAACCGATGTGTCGCCGGGAACCAGCAGGTGAAAGTCGATGAACCGCTTGGGGCCGGATTTCCTGGTTCGCAAGCCGTGAAATGTTGCTTCGATCCCCTGATGTTTGCGGATGGCAGTGCCGATGATCTCCAGTTCTTCGGTCGGAAGTGCGTCGTCCATCAATCCGCCGACAGAGCGTTTCAGTAGCCCTACTCCCGTAAATACGATGTTCACTGCCATGATTATCGCGATGATCGGGTCGAGAATTTTCCATTCCGGCATGACGAGCATGACGGCAAGGCCTGCCACCAGTCCGATTGATGTCCAGACGTCTGTCAGCAGATGCTTGGCGTCGGCCTCAAGGGTGATGGAATCGAATCTTTTGGCTGCGCCCAACATTACCTTGGCGGTGACGAAATTTATGACAGATGAGATGAGAGCGAGAATCAGGCCGGGACCGAGATTGGTCAGTTCCTGTGGATCAAAGAATCGGCTGATGGCTGCGTAGGCGATACCGCAGGCGGCCATGATGATCAGGACGCCCTCGATGCCACTTGAAAAGAATTCGGCCTTGCCATGCCCATAGGTGTGGTCTGAATCAGCCGGGCGCATGGCGATGGTGATCGCTGTCAGGGCCATGATGCCGGCAGTGAGATTGACTATTGATTCCGTGGCATCCGAGAGCAGGCCGACAGAGTCTGTCATTCCCCAGGCCCCGAACTTGAGGGCCAGCGTCAGCACAGAGGCTATGATCGAATAGATCGCATAACGTTTTGGGGAGTCGTCGTGTTTGGAGTGGGCGTCAGACATATGGTGTCCTTGAAAAATGACTGTGTAAATTGTGTATGATATTACCTTGTAGTTAGATATGGTTCAGACGAAGAGGCGTCAAGCCTGCTGTGTATTCAATCGATAGGTCGAATCATAAAATTTCAAGGGAGTGTTATGGCCGAATCTGTGAAAATTCGATTCCCGGCCGATCTGAAGTTTCTCGAATTGGCTTTGGATTTCGGTGAAGGTATTGGTCGTGCGCAAGGTATGAAGACGGAACTACCCGCCATTCGATTGGGTCTTGAGGAGGCATTGGTCAACGTCATATCCCACGGGTGTCCCGAGGATGATGCGGTCGAATTGAGTGCCAATGCAGGTCCCTTGGGAATAGAATTTCTTATCCATGAGCGCGGTATACCTTTTGACTCGGAAGCCCTGGAGCGCCAATTGGTCGCTTCGGCTGAGGGTGCCCCGGAACATGGCCTGGGGTTGCGGCTCATGAAGAGCTTCATGGACGAGGTGTCCTTTAAGAGCCTTGGCATGCAGGGCAAGGAGACGCGGCTGTTCAAACGGTTTGCCCGGGAACAGCAGCAAGAACCGGATGTCGAGTTGATGGTGGAGGAACCGCCTGCTCCAAAGGAGAAAATCGAATACACCATTCGGCCCATGCAGCCCAATGAGGCAGTGGAAGTGGCACGATGCGCCTACTCCTCCTATGGGTATACTTTTTTGAATGCGAATATTTATGACCCTACCTACATTCGTGAAATGAACGCCTCCGGTATTCTTGTTTCTCTGGTGGCGGTAAGTGAGGGCGGAGTTGTCATGGGACATGCCGCCATGAGATTGGAGGATGAAGATCCACTGTGTGGCGGGTGGGGATATGCTTTCGTCCGCAAGAAATATCAACGGCAGGGCTGTCTTGGGCGGCTGTCCACCGGCTTGCTGAAAGAGGCTCAAGATCGGAAGTTGCAATGGATCTTCGTGGATGCGGTCTGTACGCATACCTACTCTCAGCGGGCATCCGATCCTTACGGGTTTTCTCCGAGCGCCATTGTTCTCGCGCGTGCAACACCCATGGATTTCAAGGGAATCGACGAGGAGAGGCGACGGGTGGATTTGTTGCTGTGCTTCAAGCGGATAGCAGCGCCAGATAAACGGCTTCCACTATTTCTTCCCGCTCATCATGAAGATAAAATGCGGGAGATATATCAGGGTCTTGATGAATCGGTAGAGTGCAAGGCCATCCCGGATGATTGCGCTCTGCCCGGGCAACCGTTTTCCGTGAACGTGGTAGCTGATACTATGTCCGCAGTCAGGATGGTTGTCGAAGAATACGGCACCGGCGTGGTGGAGGAAGTGCGCTCCTCGCTCAAGGCAGCCTGTCTCGACGGTGCCGAGGTCGTCTATCTATTGCTCGATTTGAGTTTGCCGCAGACCGCGTGGCTTGTAGAAACCTTCGAGGAGATGGGCTTCTTTTTCAGCGGCATCTGGCCGCGCTCCGATGGTCATGATCAGTTCATTCTGCAATATCTCAACAGTATCGCCGTCGATTTCGACGCCATGCAGATTGCCTCTGAGCAAGGGAATAAATTGAAGGACTACGTGCAGAAGTGTGAAGCCAAGGCCGTCAAACCCTGGAGTTGAGAAGTTTGGATTAACACCAATAAAAAAGGCCGGAGCAAATATTTGCTCCGGCCTTTGTCATGCAATTCAAATCTATACCTTTGGTTTAATCCAAGGGTTTTCTTCGCCACGAGCGAGTCGGTAGATGTTGTCCTTGTGACGCCAGAACAGGATGACCATGACGATGAGGGCAACGGGTACGTATCCGAAGTTTCCGGTCAGGATCATGAACACTGGCAGGGCCAGAGCCAAGGTCAGGGATCCCATGGAGACATGTCCGGACAGGGCTACCACGCCAAGACACAGGGCGGCAGAAAGAATGGTTCCAATCGGAGAGAGGGCCAGGAATGCGCCGACCGTGGTGGCGACGGCCTTGCCGCCCTTGAAACCCATGAAGCAGGAAAAAACATGTCCGAGGATGGCGGCCAGTGCGACCAGGCTGAGGGCCATGTGGGATTCGATCCAGGCCGAGGCCATGAGTACGGGGACCAGGCCCTTGGAGATGTCGAGAAGCAGCGTGGCGATGCCGTACTTGGTGCCGCACAGACGGGCAACATTGGTGGCGCCGGTATTACGGCTGCCGTCCAGACGCGGGTCGATGTTGCAGATCGATTTGGCAATGACGAGGCCAAACGGAATGGACCCCAGAATGTATGCGATGACGGGCCAGACTATTATTGACATATACGGATTCTCCTGAAGATCGTGCTTGTTGTTGTGATCTTGTAACTTTTTTGGATGGAGATGAAAAGCCCCGGCTATTCTTCCAATGCCTCGCCGATGCGAATTTCGTTGGTCAGCGGATCGACGCGGCTGAAGTTGATCTGGAACTGTTGCCCCGGGTAGAGTTTGTCGCCAAGCATCTTCTTGGGTGCCCTGACATTGACCTGGATGTGAGGCATGGCGAGGGTTGCCATGGGCCCGGCATCTTCGACCATGACAGCGGACTGGAATGATTTGCGCTGCTTGGCGAGGTAGACGAGCTTCCAGTAGCGGGGACGGAATCGCTGGACTGCGCTGACAGCCTTGATGCGCATGCCGAGATTGATGGCGAGCTGGTCCAGTTCGTCTGTGGTCAGGCGAGGTTCGCCGTCAGTCAGGAAGGTACAGACCTGGGCCATGTTTATGAAATCTGTATAGCGTCTGAGCGGCGATGTGATGGGCGAGTAAGCCGGGACACCCAAGGCGGCGTGACGTTTGGGCGTGGTCTCCAGTGCCGGGGCCAGGAGCAGCTTGACCGCGCGCAGGATTTCGGCTGGTTCGGTGAAGATACCAGCGGCTTCCTGGGGCAGGGCTATAGCCAGGGTGCGGTGGAGTATCGGAACGTTGTTGTCCTTGGCCCAGAGAGCGAGGCCGGAGTTAGCGAGGATCATGAACTCGCTGATGACCAGTTCCGAGCGAGGGCAGGGCTCCTTGAGCGTGATATCCACCTTGGAATGCATGCCTTCACCTTCGACCGTGACAATGGGCTCTGGCTTGCGGATGACGCAGGCTCCAGATTCGATACGCCTTTCAATGAGCTTCTCGGCCAGCTTGTGAGCCAGTACGAGCGACTCATCTGTTTCGTTTTCGATGGCCGCGTCGGCATCTTCATAAGTGATGTTTGCCTTCACCTTAATCCAGCCCAGGCGCGGGGTAACCGAGATGAGATTGCCCTCTGAGTCCATGGCGAATTCGGCGATCATGACCGGACGGGTTTCACCCGCCAGCAGGCTGTAAAGTTCTGTACCGAGCTGCTCGGGCATCATGTGGGCGGTGCCTTCAGGCAGGTAGAGGCTGGTGGCGCGGTTCATGACCGCCTTGTCCAACGGTGAACCAAATTCCCAATGGGTATTGGGACGAGCCAGGGCAATGGAAAGTTTGTAACCTGTTCCGTCTTTTTCGATACGGAAAGCATCGTCAATGTCGCGCGTGGTGATGGCGTCTATGCTGATATACTCTTCAGCTTCATCCTCTGCGACTTGATTGGAAAAGGTGTCTTCTATGTCATTTATTTCATTGGCGAATGATTCGGACCATTCATTTCCCCAGTCGTACTCGGCCTCGTCCAGATGAAAGTTGTGGTGGGCGGGCAGGACTCCCCAGGTCTGGGCCAGGATCAGGGCGAGATGTTGTTGGTCCGGCAACCCCTTGCTGATGGCTGCCCAAATCTTGCGTTCAGTCTCGTCCAGAGTTTCGCTGATCTTTCGTTTGAGTATCTGACCGAGGCTTGTAGCTAGTTCTTGGTCTATCTCAGGCAGTTGTGGCTTGCGGCCCTGAGTGTATGCATCCCAGAGGGCTTTGAGCAGAGTCTGCCCGGCATAAGTGACGGCTTCGCGTTCCTTCTCTTCTGCCTTCTGCTGCATCTTCAGTTCTACTTTTTCGGCAGACCAGATTTCGAAATTCGGGGGGCGGAATTTGAAGTGGGTCTTGGCAGAGAGCATGGCTCGGCCAAGGGCGGCGGTCTGGTCCGGGTCAGGTTCTTCCCATATTAGTCCGGCAAACCAGGAGAGCGGGGCGGAATCGAGTTCGCCCTGGGCAAGTTCCCAGAGTTCCATGACATCCAGGCCAGCATGGATTTCTCCACGTTTTTCCTGATGTGTGTTCAGGATATCCTGAATCTCCTGGCGATTGGCTTCTGCATTTTTAACCGGGCCGTGCCAAGGGAGCAAGCGGGCGGCAGGCAGCTTCATTTCGCGCTTATTTATAGTCCACAGGCGCAATTTGCCGGATGCTTCCTCAAGAACCCAGGCGAGCTGGGGGTGGTCGCCGTGCATGAATTCCACCACCGTGCCGGGGCGGACTGTCGGGCCGAGTGTCGTTGTTTTCGCCATTATTTCTTTACTTCAAAGTTGTTAGTAGCTGCGATGGTTTAATTAACATGAAATGGTTGTCAGTGTAAGTGGGGCGGAGTAAGGGTACGACATGCAAATTGATTTTATGGAAATAGTCGGCATTATCGCCGGATGCTGTACCACGGGGTCGTTCGTTCCCCAGGTGCTTCATTCCTGGCGCACCAAGTCCGTTGAGGATATTTCGCTGCGCATGTACCTGCTTCTGACGGTAGGGATTGTTCTGTGGATCATTTATGGCATCCACGTGGAATCTTTTGCCGTTATTGTCGCCAACGTTGTTACTTTCGTGCTGGCAGTTGCCATCCTCACGATGAAAATCCGTTACGGCAAGCCTTCCTCCAAAAATATAGATCGTAATCCGTAAAAAGGCTCCGCCGAACTGTGTGTCCGGCGAAGCCATTGTTTCGAATGTTTCTACGTTTAGTGCTTAAAAGAGCGCTGGCCGGTGAAGACCATTGCGACTTGCGGGCTGGCTTCGTTCACGGCGGTGATTATTTCTCCGTCGCGGATGGAACCGCCGGGCTGGGCGATGGCTACCACGCCCTGATCGATGCACAGATCCACACCGTCACGGAAGGGGAAGAACCCGTCGGATACGACTACGGAACCGGGCAGACCGCCTCTGGCTTCCTGAGTGCGCTTCTCGATATCTTCGAGCTTTGCCTTCATGTCAGCGTCCTTGATGGCCGCGAGCTTGAGCTCGAACAAAGACATGTCCAGTTCCTTGGAAGAGAGCATGTCTGCGTATTTGATGTAGGCTTTGGTGGTGGCCAGCAGAACGCAACCAACGCGGTCCTGCTCGCCTGTGCCGATGGCTGTGGTTACGCCGTCCCGGACGAATAGTACGGAGTTGGATGTAACTCCTGCCTCAATGGCCCAGGCAAAGAGCAGATCTTCGGCTTCCTGCTTGTTCGGGGTGCGGGCCAGGAATTCGTTGCCGTCCTTCTCGGCCGTGGCCGGGATGAAATCTTCGGTCTTCAGTATGGCGTTGCGGAAGGAAAACTGGAGCACCATGCCGCCGTCGCTAAGGGACTTTATGTCCAGGAACGGGGTCTGGGCCAGTGTTTCCAACTCGGCGATTCCGGGAATCTGGAGAATGCGCAGGTTCTTTTTCTTCTTGAGTTCTGCTAAGGCGTCGTCATCGAACTCCGGGGCGGCGACCACCTCGAAATAGACGGAATTGATGATTTTTGCGGTTGCCAGATCGAGCTTGCGGTTGACGACCACGGCTCCGCCGAAGGCAGCGATGCGGTCGGCTTCGAAGGCGCGCTTGAGAGCTACGGAAACTCCCTCGTCTGTCCAGGCTGCGCCGCACGGGTTGTTGTGCTTGAGGATCAGCGCGGCCGGTTTGGCGGATAAATATTGTAATATGTTGAGAGCGTTGTCCACGTCGGTCAGGTTGGTCTTGCCGGGGTGCTTGCCTGCCTGGAGCATGTGCTCTTCTGTCAGGGCAGAGACTAGCCCCTGTCCTTCGCCGACGAACTTGACGCCGTCGATTTCGAGGCAACCTTTGGCCAACTCATACAATGCTGCAGGTTGGTCCGGGTTTTCGCCGTAGCGCAGTCCCTTGGTCTCGCCTTCGATTTCCCAGGTGCGTTTCTTGAACGTCAGTTCCTGGTCACCCAGCGTCAGCTTCATGTCAGCCGGAAACGGGTCCTGCTGGAGGGTCGTGTACATTTTTTTCAGATCACTCATGTCGGTAACTCCCTGTTATTCCCTTGTGAGGTGGCGGTCATAGCACAGCTTGTTGCGACGGGCAATTTCTATGTCCTGTGGCATTCCGATCAGAATTTGCTTCGGAGGGCATTTGTTTAGTGAGTTTTACACCAAAAACAAATTGCAACTCTTTTTTGCATGATTCTGATAGAAAAAAGCAAAATTATCATACCACTAAAAGGTTTTTTGTTGCATATTGCAAAGTAGGTGGAATTTTTTTGATCATGTCTGGCATGAATAAATGTCAGTTAAGAAGTAAATTCTTTTAAAGTGGGGGGCTTATGGCAGTTAAGAGATTTCGGGACTGGGGTATGCGAAGCAAGGTTCTCAGCCTTTTCCTTGTGGCTGTTTTCGTCTTTTTGTTAGGGCTGTTAGCGTATTTCCTCCCAGTTGTCGGTGATTCCCTTATGGAAGAGAAGCGCACGGCCACCAAGAGTTCCGTCGAGACCGCTTATTCAATCATCAACTATTATGGTCAGCAGGCTTCAAGCGGTGCCATGACCGAAGAGGCGGCCAAGGCCGCAGCTGTTGCCGAGGTCAAGACCGTTCGCTACATGGGCGGCAATTATTATTGGATCAATGATCTGGGTCCGACCATGATTACGCATCCGATCAAGCCAGCCCTTGATGGTAAGGATCTTAGCGGGGTCAAGGATCCCAATGGTAAGGCCCTGTTTGTCGAGATGGCTAATGTTTCTAAGAAGAACGGCGAAGGGTTTGTCCCATACATGTGGCCAAAGCCCGGCTTTGATGAGCCGCAGGCCAAGGTCTCTTTCGTCAAGCTCTACAAGCCCTGGGGCTGGGTCATCGGTAGCGGCATCTACGTTGATGATGTCGACGCGCAGATCGCTTCCCTTCGTTGGCAGATTCTCATTCCCACATTGATTGTAATGGGTCTTATCATAGGCGTAGTCATGCTGGTTATTCGAAGCATGGTTATCCCGTTGCAGGAGGCTGTTGATATCTCCAACCTTATGGCAAAGGGCGACCTGAGCAAGGACATCACTGTTCGTAGTAAGGATGAAGTGGGACAGCTTTCCCAGGCCATGTCAAACATGGTTTCCGAATTGCGCCGGGTCGTGGGCGAAGTGCGCCAGGCAAGTGAACAGGTGGCCGCAGGTAGCGAGGAGCTCTCCGCGTCATCCATCGAGCTTTCACAGGGTGCTACAGAGCAGGCCTCCAGTGTTGAGGAAGTCTCCGCCTCAATGGAAGAGATGACCTCAAGCATTGGCCAGAACGCCGAGAATGCCCAAACCACTAATTCAATGACCATTCAGGCGGCTACAGATACTGAGAGTGGCGGACAAGCTGTCATCAAGACGGTCGATGCCATGAAGCAGATCGCTGAAAGAATCCTCATCGTCGAGGAGATCGCCCGTCAGACCAACCTGTTGGCGCTCAACGCGGCCATTGAGGCTGCTCGTGCCGGTGAGCATGGCAAGGGTTTTGCGGTTGTCGCCGCCGAAGTCCGCAAGCTGGCGGAGCGCAGTGGAACCGCTGCCGCCGAGATCAGCGAACTGTCTACCTCCAGTGTCAGAGTGGCCGAAGAGGCCGGAGAACTTCTGGGCAAGATCGTCCCGGATATTCAGAAGACAGCCGAGCTGGTGCAGGAAATATCTGCAGCTACAAATGAACAGAATGAAGGTGGCGTTCAGGTGAACAAGGCCATCCAGGAAATGGACAAGGTCATTCAGCAGAATGCCTCGGCATCCGAGGAAGTGGCCTCCACTGCGGAAGAACTGTCCGGTCAGGCCGTGCAATTGCAACAGGTTATCCGATTCTTCAAGGTCGGAGCAGGCGACATGTCTGCACCGTTGCAGAGGCGAGTGACCGTTCAGCCTAAGCAGACCCAACAGGTTCAGGCAGCCAAGCCCAAGCCTCTTGCTGCCGCCAAGCCAGCGCCTGCCCCCCAGGCTGGTGGCGGATTGGACCTGGACATGGAAGATAACGACGATTCCGGATTCGAACGCTTCTAGGAGCGAATCCGTATTAAATTGGTTTGTAAAAAAAAAGAGCTGCCTGAAATCATTTGGGTAGCTCTTTTTATTGTCTTTTTCAGGCCATACAGGTATGATTCCTATTCTGGGACTTTGCCGCAATTACGCGGTGACTCTGAAATGTCAATTCTTGGCGGGATACGAATAAACGCGTTCGGAGGATTATTGTGAATATCAAATTTCGGTTGGTTGGTTCAATCGCCCTGATTTTTTTAATTGTTGCTGGTATGTTTGCAGCTACATGGGTTGTTACCTCCAATCAAAAAGATGACGGTCTTGTTATCAATCTGGCAGGGCGGCAGCGTATGCTCAGCCAGAAACTTGCCAAGGAAACCTTGGCTTATGGCGGGGCCAAAAGCGAAAAACTCAAGGCGCAGATCGCTTCAACTATCGTGATGTTCGAGACTACGCTGGATGCGTTGGCCGATTCAGGCATGGCTCCGTTGACCACCGATCCTGACGGACCCAAGGCGGAATTGCCCGGTGCCAGCAGCGAGGTTTATGCTCAGCTCAACAAGGTCAAG